>OBXO01000133.1_pt1 | contig 86295 bp, 92 predicted proteins | sample 1501431 | NCBI WGS metagenome assembly OBXO01 (sample SAMEA2580163, study PRJEB22360) | human gut metagenome | biome: human gut; feature: human-associated habitat; material: faeces | place: Denmark | collected 2008/2010
TGGCTGTAACTGCGGTTGTGACTGTAACTGCGGTTGTGGCTGTAACTGCGGTTGTGACTGTAACTGCGGTTGTGGCTGTAACTGCGACTGTAGCTGTAATGATCATGACCACGCTCCTGGTATCGAACCTCGCCGCCGTCGTCGTAGCCGTAACTGTGCTTGTGACGCTTGTAGCAACTTTGGATCACCTTGCAGAAACACAACAACTTGGGGAAGATGTAAATAAGCATATTCGCTTAAATATGAAAGGTGAGGCATTCTATTTAGGATGCCCCACCTTTTTTACTTCATTTCATTTATGCAATTTTTCATAGTCCTCATTCATATACTATATTAAGCCTAACTCATGTTACTTTAGGAAAGGAGATTTAGACTATGGCTATTACAAATCATATTAAAATTACCAATATCTCAGAAAAAATGCTTACTAATGTTACCTTATGCCTTAATGGTCCCCTACCCGAACTCTCTAAGCTACTTGTCGTTAGAGAACGTGGCAGTTTAGACTTTGCACCAGACACAAACAAGATTTGTCTTGGAAATTTATATCCCGAAGAAACTGCCTATCTCTATTATACAATAGGTAATGATAAACCAGAGCCCAAAACTTCTCTATCTACCAAACAAAATATAAAAATCCTTTTTACCCCTGAAGGCAAAGAGGATATGACAGATAACACAAAAAAGTTCATTAATTTTGAGCACTTTAACTAATCTATTGCGCCCCTATATCCAGCTTATTTTTATGTTATACCCATACTCTATAAGTATAAAGGAGGATTGCCATGAAACCATCAACTATCCTACTCCCAATTACCCACACCCTTGACACTGAACTTATTCGCTACACTAAATCACTCGCTAAGGAACATAGTGCTAAGCTTATTTGTCTCTATATTACCAGTCCACTTACTCTTACTAATTGTTACTCTTATCCAAGCTTACTTTACTCCATCTCTAACCTTAATGTAGATCTTGTTCAAATGGCTCAGGAAGATATAGCTAAAAAAATTGACCTCTTACTTGATGACTGTGAACACGAAACAATTTGTCTTATAGGTCCTACTACAGATACCATCATCCATGTAGCTAACCAAAAAGATGTAGATCTCATTATTATCCCTAGTCAGAAAGATGGCATGGGGAGCCGCTTTGTACTTTCTCCTAAAGAAAAGTTAGCCAAAAGGTGCAAAGCTTCTATTATTGAGTATACAAAATAAACTTGTTATAATGAGGGCTGACTATTTTAACAAGAGAGGTGTCACTGTGGAAATTAAACCTTTAGCCCAAATTGAACGTAGCATTCAAAAGAACTATCGTAAATATATATGGTCTCCTTTTATCAAGGCAATTAAGGATTATAAACTGATTGAAGAAGGAGATGTTATCGCAGTTGCTATTTCAGGTGGTAAAGATAGTCTCCTTATGGCAAAGCTTTTTCAAATGCTCCATCGTCATACAGAGATTAACTTTACCCCTATTTTTATTTCTATGGATCCTGGCTTTAATGAAGTCAATAAAAACAATCTTATAGCTAACTGTAAGCATTTAGATCTGCCTGTGCACTTCTATGACTCAGACATTTTTGAAGTGGCTGGACGTATCTCTGGCGATTATCCTTGCTATATGTGTGCCCGTATGCGCCGTGGTTTCCTCTATGCAAGAGCCAAAGAACTTGGCTGTAACAAATTAGCGCTAGGCCATCATTTTGATGATGTTATTGAAACAACTATGCTTAATGTCCTCTATGCAGGTAACTTCAAGACTATGCTTCCTAAACTACATTCTTCTAACTTTGAAGGTTTAGAACTTATTAGACCACTCTATTATATAAGAGAAGAATCTATCAAAAGCTTTACAACTTCTAATGGTATCCCTGCCATGAACTGTGGCTGTTCTGTAGCTGCTGGAGAAACCTCTAGTAAGCGCCGCGAGATCAAAGAACTCATTGCCACTCTTAAGAAAACGAATCCATTAGTAGATAAGTCTATTTTTAAAGCTGCTGAAAATGTTAATGTAGATGTTGTTTTAGGTTACCAAATGAATAATCAAAAATACAGCTTCTTAGATTTCTATGATGATGAAAAAATAATAGAAAAATAAATATAAAACAAAACCTGATAAAAGTGCACACGCGTACACCTCTATCAGGTTTTATTCTTAAAGCAGACTATCTGCATAAATTTTATAAACTTCTTCTTTAGAGATAGGTTCTGGATGATTTTGAAGTTTTGCTTTATTCGCACACATTTCTTCTGTATAAGAAGCAATCTCTTCTTTACTTATTTCTATATCTACCCTACATAGCGCATCGAGTATTTTTTCTAAGGCTTCATAGCTTTCAAGACCCAGTAATACATGTAGTTTCTGCACCTTAGATTGGTCTTTGAAACTTCTTAGGTAAGCTTTATAAAGAACGCCATTAGCAAGACCATGAGGAAGGCCCTTATAATAAGTAAGCGCATACCCCATACCATGTGGCAAGCTTGTGCCTGTCTGAGCAATAGCCATCCCTGCTAGCATAGAGGCCATCATAAGACATTCTCTACCCTCTAAGGTAAACTCTCCAGCCAGAAGTTGTGGGATACATTTTCCCCACTCCTTAAGACCTTCTACAACGAACCCCTCACTCACTGCGTTACTCTTAACACTTAAGTAGCTTTCTACTAAATGGCTCATAGCATCTACTGCAGTATGAATCGTAATGGTCTTAGGCATATCTTTCATATAGTATGCATCTACAAAAGCAATTTGAGGGAATACAGTATGACCTATATTCTTCTTCGTTTTTGCTTGATGGTCTGTTACAATAGCATATTGTGTAACTTCTGTACCTGTCCCTGCAGTAGTCGGAACGGCAATAACAGGTACACTACTAAGACTAGCTCCTCCTATCAGCGTACTTCCAGTAAACTCTGGGTGTTTAAGCATTACTGCAATAGCCTTTGAAGCATCTATAGGAGAACCTCCTCCTATACCAATAACAAAGTCTACACCTTGTGCTACTCCAAAATTTTTCGCCTTCTCTACTGTCTCTAAAGATGGATTTTCTTCAACTTCATCAAATACACAGTAAGCCATATTCTGCGCCTCTAATGCCTTAACAACATCCTTTAAAGCTCCATTCTTCTTAGCTGAATATCTCCCTGTCACAATGAGAGCCTTATTTCCTATCCCCTTTAAAAGATGTCCCTCTTTTACTACACATTCTCTTCCTATAATAACTTTAGTAGGCATATAAAATTGAAACATGCTCCCCCTCCTATCTAATCTAATTTAATATAATCTAAGCCCAACTAATGCACAGCCTTCTAGTACTTCTACTTTATTTGTTCTAAGTAGTGCAAGTACCTCTTCACTCTGTGCACCTGGTTGAATCAGTACATATTTTATTCCCATTTCTACAATCTCCCGGGCATAACTAAGTCCATCGCGCGGATTAATGCACAAATCTACTATATCAATAATTCCTGGTATATCTTGAAGCCTTTTATAGGTAAATCCTGTCCCCTGTGGATGCACCCCATAAGTTTTATATCCTTTTTCTTTTAATTCATTACGGATTTGGTATGCATATTTAAGCGGATTATCTACATCGCCTATAACTGCCCAGTTTTTCATTTTCATAAAATCTCTCAAATGCATAAGTGTGCTCCTTCATTTAACTATTCTATCTCACCATGAGCCACGCCAAAATCAGTTGTATAACGAGTAACAAAGGCATTCCCCATTTAAAATACCAATGTCTTGTCTTATGTCTAAACATTTCCATTCCTAGTGTAGTCCCTAGACTACCACCTATCAAGGCTACAAGGAATAAATTTTTTTCTGGAATACGATATTTCTTCTTTATTGCACGCTTCTTATCTATGAACATGATTACAAATCCAATAAGATTGATGACTACTAAATAAATAAATAGATATTTCACGCTTAACCTCCTCTTATAGGTTCTTGATACGCTACTAACCTTATTGTAGTGAATTATATACTTTTAATCAATAGCATAAAAATAATGGTCCTTTTACTCTAAAGAAAGTTTCTTCGTAGCTATGCAAAATACCAAAAAAGGATATGCCTTTTAGAGGTCATATCCTTTCTTGTATTCTAAAAACTCTTCTTCTGTTAAGCTTTCTCTAAAGTCTCTCTTAATTTCCAAAAAGTGCTCAAGATCATTTAGAAATTGATAAAGCATGGCACGATTTTCAAACTCTTCGCGCGTAACCGGAAGCTTAGAAGCCTTAAAGTTATTTCTAAGTTCTTCAAGTTCTTCAAGTAAAGCTTTAGCCGTAATTGTCCCTCGCATACAGTCTGCTACTTTTTCTGTAAAGCTTGCAACAATTTCTGTCTCTTCAAAACACATAAAGAACTTTGTGAAGTGCTCTCTCATATAAGTAATGACTTGATACTGACTTGCTCTCATATTAAAGTATTCCGCAAAGGGTGATCCTTTTGTAAAGAGATAGTTATTGGTATATTTGTAGGCCTTCTCTTGACCTTCCTTAATGCTTGTTTCCAATTTTTTATAGAGTATGTCCTCTTCAATAGAAATACATTGTGCTCTTAAAGCATAAGCCATATCTATAAAAAGCTTATGCATCATTTCCTCAATATCTCTTCTACACTTACTTAATTCACTTTCAATACTTGGCATATATAAGTTGATCATTAAAGCAATAATAACACCTACCAATATTAGAAGCATCTCATTTACAAGCAAAGCAATTGTAATACTCCCTGAGGTTAAAAGATGTGTTACAAGTACGGATGCTGGTACAATCCCTTCTCCTATATTAAGTTTTGCTGCAATAGGTATAAAAAATACCAGAAAAACGCCAAATGCAAGTGCATTAAATCCCATACTCATAAAAATTACGGAAGCTAGCCCAAGTGCAATGACTGTAGCAATAAGTCTATTAACTGCCATCTGAATGGACTGCCTCTTCGTGCTTTGTATACTTAATATGGTTATGACCGCTGCCGCTGTAGCATATTGCAATCCCATACTATTCGCAATGATTAAAGTAATTGTAGCACCTAATCCTGTCTTAAGCGTTCGAACGCCAATCATTCTTTTAATAGTCTCTTCCTCCTTTCATCATCTCGCTCCTTGTCTACCCGTTTATCTCTTTTTATTTTATTCGCTATACATTTCCTTATTATAACATACTCTTACTTTTTACTAGTCATCAAATTTTATATCCACCACACAATTTGATATATTTCTTCTGTATGGCTTTGATATACTATAATCAAAAATTATCTTAAATGGAGTTGTATTCTATGTTAAAAATTCTAGCCATGATTACTATGGTCATTGACCATCTAGCCCTTGCCTTTTTACCCTCCTCTTCTTCACTTTACTTAGTAGGAAGACTTATAGGTAGAATTGCTATGCCTATCTTTGCTTATAAAATTGCTTGTGGTTTCATTCATACAAGTAATCTAAAACGTTACGCCTATAAAATCTTACTTATGACGCTAGCCTCTCAAATTCCTTTTACACTTTTAAATAATAGGGGGAACTTTGCAGCTGAGCTTCTAACACATTGGAATATCGGTCTAACCTTTCTATCAGCTCTAGGTGTTCTCTATCTTTTGACATCTCCTAGTGAAGGGCATTCATTTTCACGGTTTATTATACTTTTTATACTGTTTATAACAGCAAGTCATTCTGATTATGGAATTTATGGCCTGGCCATGGTCATTCTCTTCTACTATTGCATTACCTATAAAACTTCTATGCTCTTAAGCACATTAAGTGTAGGCGTTCTTACTATCCTCTATTATACCTTAAGCGATCCAGCACTTGCAGGTTATATGATTAAAATGCAGCTTCCTGCCCTCTTAGCTGCACCGCTTATTCATTATGTACCTGATAATAAGGTTAAAGGAGGTAAGTATTTCTTTTATATTTTTTATCCTGTACACATGTTTATTATTGTTATTTTACAATTTTATTAAATTATTTTAAAAAAATTGATATAGAATTTATTTTCTGATAAACTAGACAAGTCTTTATCAAAAAACGTCTAGGGGGTAGGTGAATAAATGACAAAAGAAAAACCTAAATATGGCTTTATGAGCAATACGCTCTTTGCAGTAAGCACATTGTGGCACTGTGACCGTTCTATACTTTTTTATATCTTCGGCAACGTGCCTGTTATCTTACTGCTCCCTTTATGTAGTGTGTATCTACCTAAAGTTATTGTATCAGCAATAGAAGACTCCAAGGCACCTATGTATATGGTCACAGGTGTCTTATTTATTACGCTTTCTATGCTTATACTCTCGGTCCTTCAGCAATTCATTGCTGCTAGAATGGAACTTCATCATCAAAAGGTTATGAGTTATATGAAGGCGACTGTGTCTAAGAAAGCTATGAATGTCTCTTATGAGGTCATTGACAGACCAAGTACACAGGTTATGTTTAAAAAAGTTTTTGAAATGATTCAAAATGGGGAAGAAGAAGGTCTCCAGGCTATGCCTATTTTATTTGCAACACTTTTGGGGAATATCCTTGGTTTTACTGTTTATACAGGCATTCTAAGTACCTTAAATCCTCTTATTACAGTTCTTATTATAGCAAGTACTTTTATCACTTTCTTTGTTAATAAGGCGATTAATAAATGGGTTTTTAAAAACAGAGATAACTGGCTTAAATTAGATGTAAAACTGGCTTATTTAACTTATAAGTCAGGTTCCTTTGACTGCGCCAAAGATATTCGTCTTTATCACATGAAACAATGGTTTGGGGATGTTTTTAAAAAATTCATGGCTAAGCGTATTAAATGGACAGTAACCATGCAAGGTCTCTACTATTTAGGCAATGGAGTTGAAGCACTCTTTGTCTTACTCCGTGATGGCTTTGCCTATGGATACCTTATCTATCTTATTTGGAAAAATACTATTTCCGTAGCGGACTTTGTTCTATATTTTGGCATTATATCAGGCTTTTCTTCTTGGTGTATGGAGATTATTAAAAGCTTCTCTAAAGCGAATAAAATTAATTTTAATCTCTGTGATATCCGCTCTTATTTAGAGCTTCAAGAAGATACGACCTCTCCATATGAGAACAAAATACGTACATCAACTCTGGATGAAACAGCTGCATCTTGTGTAGCTTCGAATCCTACACCTTGCCAAATAGAACTTGAGAATGTGTCTTACTGTTATGAAGGCGAGGACACTCCAACACTAAAAAATATTAATCTCTTGATTAAGCCTGGGGAAAAGATAGCCGTTGTAGGCGCAAACGGGGCTGGAAAAACAACCTTTGTTAAGCTGGTATGCGGACTCTACACCCCCACTACAGGCACCGTAAAAGTCAACGACTGTAATTCTACTGCCTATGATAAACAAACTTACTATAATCTGTTTGCACCTGTATTCCAAGATGTACGCCTTTTACCTATGTCTATTGTCAAAAACATTACACTTTGTGACAAAGATCAGGTGGATGAGGCAAGGCTCCTAGAGTGTCTTAGCCTTTCAGGTATGGATGAAGTTGTTGCTAAGCTTCCTGATGGTCTAGATACTTTACTTGTACGAGATATTAATGAAAAGGCTATTCAGCTATCAGGTGGTGAGCAGCAAAAACTGATGCTTGCCAGAGCCCTTTATAAAAATGCTCCCATTATGATTTTGGACGAACCTACAGCAGCTCTTGACCCTATTGCTGAAAATGCTATGTATCTTAAATACAATGAACTCACCGCGCATACGACCTCCATCTTCATTTCTCACAGATTAGCAAGCACAAGATTCTGTGACCGTATTATCCTAATTGAAAATGGAGAAATCGTTGAAATAGGCAGTCATGAAGAGCTTCTAGCACTTGGTCAAAAATATGCCAAGATGTTTGAAATTCAAGCACAATACTATAAAGAGCAAGAGGAGGAAGATGAGCATGAAGAATCTATTTGCTGACCTCAAAAAAGAAGGACGACTTATTTGGAGGGGGATTAAAACTATCCATAGACTCCAACCTTATATGCTTCTTGTTTCTTTTTCGGCTGGTATATTTGCCTCTATTAATCCTTTTATCGGTATGTATTTTTCATCGCTGATTATTACAGAGCTCACTTTACCATCACGCAATATGAAACACATTCTTTATTTAGCTATCCTAACCGTAGTCCTTACTTTCCTATGCAGACTTATCTTAAACTTCCTTTACCAAATGCTTGATACGTTGCAGTACGTATTAGGACACAAAAAAGAACTGGATTTATCCAACAAAGGCTATGAACTTGACTACGCTGATATGGATGATGTGAAAATACGTCAAATGCGTGAAAAACTTGAACGTGATCGTTACTATAAGGGTATTATTGCACTTGTTTATCAAATACGCTGGATTACATCAAGTATACTTTCTATTATCTTTTCCGTTGCTTTAGTGACAGAGATGCTAAAGGCAAGAAGCCCCAAAAGCAACGAGCTTAGTCAGTTTATAAATTCACCTTTTGCTGCTCTTTTACTATGCCTACTTATTGGCGGAACTATTTATTACTCAACTCGAAATGCTTCTATTATAAATAAAAAATATTTTGAGATTACGGATAAGCTGGCACCTCATTATAATAGCGAACATTTCTTTAGTTTCCTACTCGCTACAGAATATAATGCAGGTAAAGACATTAGGCTTTATAATCAAAAAGCTCTTATTGAAAAAGAACTGGGCTTCCATTTAGATAAAATCTTTAATATGCGTAAAATCTTACCTGAGCTTGATACAAAATTTTCGTGCACCGAAAGTGCCCTAAAAGTACTTGTCACCCTTGTCACTTACTTATTTGTAGGTTTAAAAGCACTTACTGGTGCTTTTGGTGTAGGAAATATCGTGCTTTATACAGGTGCTGTGACACAGCTTGGCCAAAATCTTTCAGACTTCCTTTACTTCCTAACAGAAATGAGAAGAAACAGTGAATACCTCACTTGGTACTTTGAATTCTTAGATTTACCTAACCGTAAAGAAAGCGGCCATTTACCTCTTGAGGCTAAAACAGCTAAAGATGCTATTATTGAATTTAAAAATGTAAGCTTTAAATACCCTGGCAGTGAGCACTATAGTCTGAAAAACATTTCTATACGCTTTAACGCCAACGAAAGAATCGCTGTTGTCGGGAAGAACGGCTCAGGTAAAACAACTTTTATTAAATTACTTTGTAGGCTTTATGACCCTACTGAAGGTGAAATTCTATTAAATGGCATTAATATTAAAGACTATAAGTATGAGGATTACTTAGCAGCCTTTTCTGTAGTCTTCCAAGACTTTAAACTTTTCTCCTTTACTTTAGGCGAAAATGTAGCAATCGCTTCGGATTACGAGGAAGGAAAGGTTACTGAGTGCATTAACCAAGCAGGTCTTAAAGAGCGTATGGCCCAGTTCCCTGATGGCCTTCATACACAGCTTTACAATGAATTCTCCGAAGATGGGATAGAAATATCCGGCGGGGAAGCTCAGAAAATTGCTATAGCACGTGCGCTTTATAAGGATGCACCATTCATCATCTTAGATGAGCCAACAGCAGCCCTTGACCCGATTGCAGAGGCAGATATTTACGCCAGACTTAACGATATGATTCAAGATAAGACAGCCATCTATATCTCCCACCGTTTATCAAGCTGCTGTTTTTGTAATCAAATTGCTGTATTTGATCAAGGTGAACTCATCCAATATGGTAAACATAAAGACTTACTAGAAGATACAGCTGACCTTTACTATGAACTTTGGAATGCTCAGGCTCAGTACTATACTTAATACCTAAAAGGTACAATAAAAAGAGTGCTACCAAATTTTAATCATTGTGGTAGCACTCTTTTTATTGCGCTAATGTTAAACAAGGTGTCTCCTTTTTACCTACACCATGTATTTCTGTATCAATCTCTATTGCATACTGAGGATAACTTACTTGATTAAATACTCTACTTATCACAGCCTGTACATGTCTAGAAGGAATATGTTGTAAAACGAGTATTAACTGCGTTTTACTAAACCGAGTAATAATATCATTTTTTCTAAGTAATTTTTTAGTAGCTACACCTATATCTTCTAATGTTTTTTCAAGCATAGGTGTAGCTATACTTTCTTCTCTTCTACCCCTTACGGTAATTAAAACAATGTAAGCTGAATCCCCTGTTCGCTCTAAATCTCTTACAAGCATTTGATAAAATAATCTAAACACACCATACTCACACCACATAGGTCCTACTTGACTCTTGTTCGTTTCTACTTCTAAATCTTTTATAATTTCTTCAAATGAAGATTCTACACAGTTTAGACTTTCTAAAATCTCCATATATAATCCTTTTATAATATGGCTAGGTTGTACACCTAAATTTTTTCTAAGAAGCTCTTTAATATATTCATAATGTTTAAGTGCCTTATTTAACTCCCCTATTTCTATAAGTTCCCTAATTAAAATTTCATGGAGTTTCTCATCCAAAGGTTCTATCGCCATAGCATGCCTACATACTTGCTCTACCTCTTGATATAATCCTCTGCGTAATAGTAAATCTGTAATCCTATAGATACAGTTCATATAGATTTTCTGATAATAACCTCCTAGGGATGTTAACCAGTATGCATCACAACTATAATTTAATAACTCTCCTTTGTATAAAAGGATGATTGATTTTAACCTATCAATCTCACATTCTTCATCTTCTATCCCTCGTTTCACTTCCTTGTACATTTGCTCAAATTTCTCTATGTCTATCTCACAAGAAATTTTATTATTCCATCTGTAGGTTCCCCCAGTATAAAGAATGTACTCTTCTGAACTCTCTAGTGTGTCTTTTAAAATTTTTCTTAATCTGTAAATTAGGTTTCTAAGTGCACCCTCAGGTGCATTAACCTCTATATTCCCCCATAGCGCTTCAATCATCTCTCCTACAGGAATCACTTTATGACGATTCACCAACAGATAGCCTAGTAATATCCAAACTCGCTTAGACCTATCTTTATAAATATTTAATACTTTACCATTATGTATGATTTCAAAATTTCCTAGCATATGAACTTCTACTATACTATTTGATTTAGTTTTCACACTCTACATCCCCTAAACTCATTTTTTAATAATAACTTATTTTTCATACCCTATCAAAATCAGCCTTCCCCCTTCTCTATTACGTGTGGTACAAGTAATAAGAAAACACAGCTTCTTTCTCTCTTGTGGTATAAGTTGTGTATCATATAAAGTATGTGTTCGAATCATCTCTATAAGGCTTTCATATTCTTCTTCTGTCTCTATACTAATACTCTCTAATATCCCCAATGTATCCGTATCCCCCTCTGTTTCAAGGAGGGCAAAAATCTCATACTCACTTATGCCATTAGCACTTTCAAAAGTTATGATAGGATGTGAAAGCAAATAATCTTTATTGCGATAGTGCTTAAGCCCCCCAAACATAGATCCATCTTTCATATTGTGGGCATAGATTACCAAATTATCCTCTAGCACAGACAGATTACATTCACTATCCAAAAAAGGTGTACCACTATAAGAATAATTCCCATAGAAATCCCTATGCAGGTAATACTCTGAATCATCCTTGTTTTGCATAACAGGGTAATTAATGTCTGTTCCTTCTATTGACAACCAGCCTACACAACCCGATATCTCTATTGGTTTGTATGCTTCTCCCTCAGAATCTATAACTTTCTTGTGTTGATTGATTTGTTCCTCTTGTACAGATATAAAAATAGGCTTATTCTCTGCTAACATTTGAAATTCTTCTTGAGCTTTGAGAATGCCTCCATAGTAAAGAATTAACATCCCTATACATATCAAAAATATACAAATGCAAAAGATCAGTAGCAACCGACGCATCCTCCCCATATTCATTCCATCCTTTCTGCATATACATTACCAGCTACCTTATTACTATTTCTTATTTTACTCTATTATTTGGTATTTTTCTATATATTTAAATTTAAAAAATTTTAATTAAAATAAAAGAAGACAGATAACTACTCTGTCTTTTACTAACTCTTATTTTATTTATTTATTCTTTTCTTATGATCTACAAGTAGAAAGATTGCTACTGCGCCAAAAGCTATACCTACGCCACCTATCACTACTACCGGGAAGCTATCCCCCGTCTTAGGCAATGGTCTCTGCTCAGGCAAATCTTTAGGGATTTCCCCATCTGGCAATGGTTCATCAGGAATTGTCTCCCCACCTGGTAATGGTTCATCAGGAATTGTCTCATCTCCTGGTAATGGTTCATTAGGCAGTATCTCCCCTCCTGGCAGTTCCTCTTCTGGAATAATTTCCTCTTCAGGATCTGGTTTTGGTTCCGGTTTTGGATCTGGATCTGGATCTGGTTCTGGTTCTGGATTCGGATTTGGGTTTGGGTTTGTACTGCCTCCATCGTCTATCCACCTAGCTTCTATAACCCAATCTACTTTAGCAATTAGGTCTTGGTATTCATTCCCCATCTTTTCGTCTACTGTAAGTAGTAGATTGAGCTCTGCCTCATGGTTAGGTTTAAGTGTACCCATTTCAATAATATGAGATGGATTTTGACCAAATACATCCTCATACAGTATAGTAGAGCCATTAGTTAATTGAAGATGAAGCAAACCATCATAAATAAGAGCTTTAATAAGATCTAATGTATCTTTCCCCTGTATATCTTGCTCAGCTTCTTCCATCACCAGGTAGAAAGAGGCTTCTACATCTCCTTCATTGGCAAGTACAATGTTCTGCTCCCTCACATCTCCTGGATACACTTCCTCAAAGTTTGCAAAGAGTCCACCTAGAGGAAAAGTCTCACTTTCCTTAAACTCGATATTCTTATTGCTCCCTTTACCTGTCAGAGCAATACGAGTTACTTCTCCTGCCCATACAGGTGCTACACTTGCAGAAGTATATAAAATGGCAGCCATCATACCTGCAAAAAACCTACCTAGTCCTTTTTTCATTTTATTCTACCTCCTTTTGGGCAAACTTCCCTGTATTACGGTCATAAGTCATACCCCATTCTGCTTCCATAGCCCCATTAGACACTTGAATAGCCTCTGCTACTACATCAACGTGAGCGATCTTTTCCTTATAAGAGTTATCATCCTCTCCTGATAAGAATGCAAAACTTTCTAGAAGCATATCAGATTGGCTAACTTCCCCAAGCTTCGCCCCATCTATTCTGGTATAATAATACTCCCCAAACTGCTGCCAACTGGTATTTTCAGCAAAGAATAACTTAATATTATCAGTAGGAAGGACTTTATCTGGTACAAACTCACCCTTTTCATTCTCAGTTCCCCAAGTTTTTATAAATTTAACACGTACAAAGGCCTCCCCACCCTGATTCTGAATACGTACCTGTTTAGTAATTTTCCTAGGGTTGTTAGGATTAGTTGGTACAATATTTTTAGCTTCATCCGGATTAAAATTCTCCCAGATAGCCATATCAATCTTACCTGTTGTGAGTGCATTGGTCACTCTAGTGTTGGTACTAAAGTATGCTAATGTACCACCTGTAATCGATAAGGCTCCTAGTAACACCATTAAGGTAGCAACCATTACTTTACGTTTCATACACTTTCTCCTTTCTCTTATTTAGAAAAAGCAGGAAGTTTGCCTCCCTGCCTTTTCTCTCTTTAAAAGAGGTCCTATACTATTTATTTTCAGTTATCATTCAATAACGATACTGGAACTGTTTCCTCAAAAGTTGCTCCAAAAGCTTCTGCTGCTGTATTAAATCCTTCTGCCTGAACAGCATAAGCATTAATTTCCATATCAAATTCACTAGTTAAAGCTTCCTGTACATCATCATTAGTTGCCTTTTCACTTACTGATACTTGAGTAAATAACTCCGGAAGACCTTCATCATCATCTTGAGCATCTACGATTTGAGCATAATCATAAATTAATGTAACCTTATCATCTGCCAATCTAGATCCTACAAGGTTCCACTCACTTGACATTCCTCCTATGCTAATGATAGCAGCATCTTCTGGTAAGTTTAAATTAGAAACTTCAAACATTGATTCTGGCATTGTTACAGTCATACGTACATATGTTGGTACATTACTTTGTTGTACTGTAACAGCTGGATTTTTAGGAATTTCACGCCCAGGTACAATTCCTTGTGCTTGAAATTTACCATATTTAAATCCTTTATCTAGTTTACTTGCCTCCTCTTTCTTACTTTCATTCCAATCTTCTATGTCTACTCCTACTGACCATTCTGTTTCTGTTAAATCAATATTAATATTTCCTGTTGTAAATTCATTTTTTGCTGTATCTTGATCTGTGAAATATGCTAATGTACCATAAGCTGCTGTTGCAAGTAGCATAGCTGAAACTGAAGTCACTGCAATTGTTTTTTTGATTCCTGATTTCATTTTATCCACCCTCTATTTTTTATTTTGTTTTATTTAATATAATTTTACTTATCTAGCTGCAAAATGCGTCTTAGCTGCAGCAATAGCATTCTCTTTTGTTACACCTTCCGCTTGATGTGCATATACTTTTACTTCAATTCTATCACTTTCCCCAATGCCTCCAAGTACATCTGGTGTTACGAGGTACCCATCTACTTTGATTGTTTCAAATACCGCTTGTAATGTAGTATCTTTATCTGATTTAGGTACAACATATGCTTTATCTCCTTCAGCAAATTTATATTGATATATATGGCTATTTGCATCTTTTAACTCCCATTTGTCACCATACGCCTCAATACTAATCCCGTCGACATCTGTTAAACTATCTAATACCTGAACAAATACATAGCAATCTTCACTATTAGCTTGAATAGTTACTGTAGGGTCTTTTTTAATATCTACACCTGGAACAATTTTGTATTGTTGATCCTCTGAAGTCATTTCGTTTTCTGTACCAATTTTGGTCTCTGTAAGTGTCATTTCAATGTTACCAACTGTAAAAGTATTTGTAATCTCGTCATTGGCTGTGTACCATGCCAATGTACCTGTTACTGCTGCTGAACCAATAACTGCTGCTAACGTTAATGTTGTAATCCATTTAAATTTTTTCATCACCTATTCCCCTTTTATTAATTTTTTATGTTTAAATAATCAATATAATTATTTAATACCTATTTAAAATCTACCCCCCATGCCTCTTCTATAGGAGTTTTCTCCCCTTGTAGAACTTCTGTAGGTTCTGCCTGAATAAGTGATGCAATAACCTCTAAGCGAAAAGCTTTACCATCATAAACCTTAGGTAGACCTGTATTAGGCTTACAAGACTTTACTAAGACATCGGTCTTGTCACCTGGTTGAACTACCTCTGTATAATAATAAAAATCTCCTTTTTGGACCCATCTATCTTCTAAATTTAATTCCATATTATACGTTCCATCTGTTGCCAGTGCTGTTGGGTTATCTCCATCCATCCATGTAGGCACAAGTGCCACACGAATGTATACTGGAATATCACTCTTATTTATTATTGAAACATCTGTTTTCTCTTCTCCAGTAAATCCTTCATCAATCTCTCCCTCAACCTTTGCAGGAGTAAATGTGTTAGTTATTGAGCTATTATCAAACATCCATGCCATTGTGCCATTTATAGCAAGTAGTCCTACCAATAGACCTCCTACAGCTATAAACTTACTTTTTTTCATGTTCTCCCCCCTTATTCATCCAATGATACAGATGTATCACCTCTTCTATTCTCCTTCTTATCTATCCAACGAAGGATATCAGGGAAGAAGACTAGTAAAATAACACAAACTAATGCACATCCTCCCACAGTGATTCCTTTTTGAGTTGCTAAGAAACTTGCCACATATCCCATCCATGGTATGTGAAATACAGGCTTCCCAAGTAAATTATTAAAATGTACTGGTGCAGCATCTATAGACTCATTTGCATCACCTTTAGTACGAAATTGTTCAGTTTCTGTATTAACTTCTACAACCCTATGTGTTGCTACAACCAAGTCCTCATTAAGAACAAAGGTAATTGGGTCCCCTACTTTTATTTCTTGCGGACTCATCTTTTTTACATAAATGAGTGACCCTACTGGATAAGTAGGCTCCATACTTCCACTTAATACACTATACGGTGTAAATCCTATCAGTCTTACCCCTACTAGGAGCAATGCCATCAGCATTGTTCCTAGCACTAGGATAGTCGTCATAGTATTATAAATTAATTTTAATGTATGTTTCACTTTTATCCCCTCCTAAAACTGTGGGAAAAGCGGTAACATTGGAGCCTTTACCGTAAAGGTATTAGTTTCAATTTGCTCATCTGTTAGCCACTTATTATTTTTACGTGTATTGGTAATAGTAACTTTTCCTTCCGGAGTATTTCTTGAAAGGATAATGGATCCATCTGGTGATTGAGTGGCCTCATATCTCCATGACCAATCTTCATCTTCCTGAACGGTATAGCTTCCTATTGGTAAACCTATAAGAGTTACTTCACCTGTTCCTTTAATGACTACTTGAGCTTTACCATACTTCTCTTGGAATTTAGAAGGCTCTCCTTCTGTACCATTTGTTCTTATAACATCAAAAATGAAGTTCTCATTCTCTTGGATACCTTCACCTACCTTATTTATAACAAGTTCACATGTCTTCACGTTAATGGTAAAGTCGGTACCCTCTGTAACTTTGTCCCCATTATAAATAGTCGTATACTTTGTAATATCTATAGATTCTGTATTCTCTTTACTTACAGCTACTTTAACATCAATAGGTGTATTTTCTTCTAACCACCAATCCCCTATAGGCTGCTGCAATTGATTGAAATAACTATACTGAAGGGTTGGTGCCGTACCTTCTATACTCCCAATCTCTCCATTTCCTTTACATACCCATGTAGGTATTGGAGATAATTTCTCTATAACTTCTTCCTGTGCATTCTCACCTAGATAAATTTCTTCATCCTTATAGGTAAGTTCCGGTGTATAGACATAAACATTAACATCCTTCTCTCCGATACTCTGATTCTCTATTGTTCCTGTAGAAATTGGATTTATACTACATTCTATCTTGTAATTATGTTTAGCCTCATAGTTATCCGTTATAGGGAGATAAGGTACTTTCGTTTGTGTACTCCACACCCCTTTATTACTTGTATGCTCCACGGTATATGTAGAAATCTCTTTATCACCTTGTTTCACCGTATAAGTAATATCTACAAAATCATTATTGGGTGAACCGAGTTTATAATCACCTTCTCCTATTTGATATTCAATCCCCTCACTAGGAGCCTCTGTTAAAAGTGTAGTTAAGTCTTCTACTTGATTTGTAATGTAAACCTTTTGGTCATAAGGCGTAAAATCATATTGAATCGGTACATCTACCGTTGGCACATCAAAGTGTCCCAAAGTACCTCCTACTCCCTTCCCATCTTCATAAATGCCTGAATCAGCTGTATTAGTTGGGACACTATTACCACCAACAAAGCCATCTATCGGCTCTACATCAAATTGAATAACAATTTTACTGCCTTTCCACTGACCATCTACTTTTCTTACATAATTGCTCCAAAAGTCAAAGCCTGTTACACCTATTCCTACAACTTTACTTGTAGAATCAGAAGCAGTATCCTTATCATAATAATACTCTACTGTCACATCTTGAGCCTCTCTTGGCCCACTCCATTCTACTTCCTCATCACTTCCTGTAGCATCATATATTGAAAACCTTACATCTGAACTACCTTCAGGAAATTTAAAGTATTTGGATACATAGTCTTTAATCACAGCAGATGCTGTTACATCAGGTCTTATAATATTCTCTAGAATAGATCCAAAAATTCCTCCTAACCCGTCTGCTGTCGTAGCTGTTAGATAATATCCTGCCTTATTATTTCCTGTACCTAAATCAATCTTCCATTCCCAATGTCCTTTAACTCCACTTGCATTAGGATAGTTGGAAGATACCCCATGCATATATCGATTAACATCAGAACTAGTATCCGATACATTAGAACCAGGGATAACACCTATCGCATAAACTGTTGCTTTGTACGCTTGTTTTAATTCTTTTGCTTCATTAACAGCACTAGCTGCAATCTTCTTATCAAAACCATTCCAATTATTTGGTTCTCCGTCTGTAAACATAATTACTACTCGAGGACGTACGTATTCTACACCATTAACTATTTCTATATTAGAATTTTGCTCAAAAATCTTACGAGCTATTTCTAAGCCTAAGTCTGAACGTGTCGCACCTGATGCGGCTAACTTGTTTACTGAAGCCTTAAGATTATTAGTTCCATTACTATCTGTTACTTTTTGAAATGCAAGTTTGTATGCTTGATCAGATATGCTACCATATTCATGTTCTTCTGAGCCTACAAATAATTCCGTATTTTCATAATCTGGATTCCCTCTGTCCATATCCCCTGATCCGAATCCTACTATGGCAATACGGTGATTAAGGTTAGTCTCCGTTGCCTCATTAATAAAATTTTGAACTTTTTCTTTTAAAACATCTAATTTACTTTTTCCACCCTTCTTTTCAAAAGGATCTCTCATACTTCCTGATTGATCCAGTACCAGAACAATATCTGCCCCTATACTTTCCGTGGTATACGTTCCTGATGTATAAGCCTCCATTGTAATAGTTGTTTGTCCCGTTTCAGGATTGATTGCCGAAGATTTGCTCATTTCTAATCCATCTATAGGTTTTATTCTATTAGTGGATGCAAAAGTATTTTCTTCTCTTTTAGCCACTTTTTCTCTAATCAACGGACCAGCTTGTAAATAATCGCATTCAGGCTTCCTTGCCTCAATCACATCTTGGTATTGTTCTTCTGTTAATAAACTGTATAAATCTAACCATTCCTCTTCTGTTACATAAAATTCATCTAAGGAAACAATCTGTTTACCTGTTAAACCTTGAACATACTCTCTTAAGCGTTCTCGTTGTGTCAATATTGGATTATTAGGTATCTGTATAGCTCCTGGTGTTGTTACATCTACTTCATCATCTGGCTTACTATTACTCGGCAAATCAGGTTGCGTGTCCTCCCCATCGCCTTCTGGTATACTATCACTTGGTGGTGTTTGGTTGTCTCCTTGTTCCGGCTGACTTTCTTCTATATCACTACTCTCTAGTCTCCCCTCTTCTACTGGAGGTGCTGGCTGCGCATAGAGCATTGTTCTTACATGATTGATCATAACTGATGAAATTTCTTCCTCTATTGTAGGCTCATCCGTTTGGATTACTTCATCCCCTGGCTGTGTTGGTATGTCTGCATCTCCTCCTGGAGTAATATCTAGTGCTGGGGGTGTAGTCTGCACTGGTGGATCTATTTGCTCAAAGTCCAGTTGACCTAATCCCATACTACGTAATTCTTCTAGGAGTTCTTGCCCCATTAATTCACTATTATAGGATGTATCTGCCAATGTGCTGTTACTAAATGATGTCGTAAAGATAAAACTAACTACCATAAAAAGTGCAACGATTCTCTTAAAGTGTTTGAACTGCTTTGTGTACATAAAATCTTTCCTCCCATCCTTTACACAAGCGAATTAAACTTATTCCCCTTTGCTTACATCTTAATTATCATTATTGTGTCACGCTTCAATCACAAAACTATCACAAAATTCCAACTCACATAAATTAATATCTAAATTTTATGTATAGTTCTTGATTTTATAAGCCCTTTACATCTCTAAATTTTTTTATTTATAAGCATAAATCCTCCTTTAGGCTCGTACATATAAAGTAGTACGATACGAAAAAGGAGGATTTTACATGTCATCAAAAGTTTTTACAATTATGCCAAGAGATTCTAAAAAAAGTTTAGCTGAGCTTCGCCATAAAGGGATGATTCCAGGGATTATGTATGGACAATCTCTCACCCATTCTATCCCTATTCAAATAGCACTTCCTATGCTTCAAAACATTATTAATGATACAACAACCATGATTTTCAAACTTGAACTAGATGGTCAAATTTATGACTGTGTGCTTCGTGACTTCCAAACAGATCGCTTACATACAGAAATTCTTCATGTAGATTTCCAATTTGTTAAAGCTGGTGAAGTGATTAAAATGCAAATTCCTATGAATTTTGAGGGTATTGAAATACTTCGTAGCAAGAAATACATCCTTGAGAAAGCTGTTACTAAAATTCCTGTTAAGGGACCTGTCGATGTCTTACCAGAAGCTTTTGTAGTGGATACAAGTAATCTTGAACAAGGCTCAAAAATCTTTGCAAGCGATTTGGAACTCCCTCATAAAACAGAAATGCTTCTTCACCCAAATACTATTGTAGCAACCATTCAATAAGTTTAAAGTTAGGTGATACTACTCTTCCAGCTTCTCCCTACAGAATGTCAAGAATCTCTAAACTTGATGGGTGCATGAACGCTTGAAACTCGCTACGCTCAAACATCAAGCTAAATACCATGAACACCCTCTTCATTAAGAGCTTCTAGACATTCCTTCGAAGGAAGCTTACAGAGTATTATCACCTAAGCACGCCTCCGTAAAGAAGCCTACGTAGGAGCAGCCCATATCCCTGTACCTTTCCTAGTATGGGGCCAGAGGCAAAGGGCATAGTACTACTCACTCCTCGTATTAGTGCTTAGCAGGTGGTAATAGGCCATCTCTGATCTACATAAATTTCAACTAAGGAATATCTACAAATAAAAAGGGGACTGTTACATAGCTCACGAATGAGTTATGTAACAGTCCCTTTATATTATAGAACGGAAAAATAAAGATAATAGCTATAAGATCCCCCTACAAGTAAAATAAGTGCTACTAAAATGCAAACAAAAATACGAAAAGGATACTTCTTCTGATGCAATGCCCATGCTCCATCATGGTAATTTTTAGCTTTATTAATGAGCACTCCTGCACACATGCCAAAAACCATATAAGTCATAAAAAACACCATGCATCTTACACTCCAAAGTATATCTTGTAAAGCCATCCCCATAAAGAAACTTTGTAGAAGTGTTATACCTGTAAATAAGAGCTTTTCTTTTGTGGCAAAACCTATTATAAAGGCTGTAAGCACAATGAACGGTATACTTGGAATGACCTGTCTATAAAGTAAGGCAATACTTACACTAAGTAAGCTGCTTACTACAATTGCTGCATAAAATAGTCTTGTTTTAGTTGGGTTATCTCTATTCATATTAGTCTCCTTTTATGACTGCATATAAGCTTCTATATCCTCTACAGTCTTAATAATATCCTTTGAAAGTACTTCACATCCATCCTGTGTTACAAGTACATCATCTTCAATACGAATACCGATTTCTTCATCTTCGATATATAACCCCGGCTCTACTGTCAGTACCATACCTGGTTCAAGTATCATACCTCGATCCCCTACATCATGGGTATCTAAACCTAAGAAGTGGCTTACGCCATGATAGTAATATTTACTTACATCTTCCATTGTCTCTACTAAACCTAATCCTTTAAGCTCTTCAAGGTAAATTTCTCTTACAATCTCATTAAGTCTGGTAAATGGTACACCAGGTTTAATCGCTTTAATTACTTCTTCATTTGCTTTAAGTACAATATTATAGAAAGTTTTTTGGCGCTCTGTAAATTTGCCATCGGCTGGAATAGTACGTGTGATATCTGCATTATAGTAATCATATTGTGCACCCAGATCAAATAACACTAAGCTGTTTTCAGGAATGATACTATCATTACTTGAGTAATGTAAAATAGTACCGTTTACACCTGAAGCTGCAATGGTTTTGAAAGCGAAGTCTTTAATGCCGTTACATTTAAGGACAAAGTCAAAGTGTGCTTCAAGTGCATATTCCATAATACCACTTTTAGCATTTTTCATAAGTGCTTTAATCCCTTCATCCGTTACTTTAATGGCCTCTTTAAGTTTATCCACTTCATAGGGTGCTTTAATCACTCTTAATGAACTAATGAGGTGATGAACATTTCGAATCTGAATAAATGGATAACGTTCTTTACATTTATTTGCAAAAACTTGCTCTTTGGTAAGGGGAGCATTAAATCCTTCTAATTCAAAGTCTAAGTAGAGGTGATGAACTACTTGTCTACTTAATATATAATGGAGCGTACCTTCAAAATCATCTACATATTTCACTTCATCTACAGCAGATACAGTAAGGGCATCTTCCTTACTAATTGTCTTACCTACCCATTTCTCCATAAAGGGATCTGCTTTTTTAATAAAGAGAGTAGATTTAACTTTATCTCCCTCTTTTACCATCATAAGCATAATGTGCGGCTCTTTTACTCCACACATATAGTAGAAATGACGGTTCGTCGTAAAAGCATAATCTTCATCTGCACTTTTCTTTGGTGGCTGCCCTGAGAAAAGTACTACCGCACTTCTATCTTCTAATTTTTCTCCTAACCTCTTTCTGTTACATTTAAAGAAATTCTCACTCATTACTTTTTTCCATCCCTTCTATTTTAAGTCCCAACATCTTCGCAAACTCTAATGCCTGGTCAGGCGTAACTTTAATACCTTTAAGTTCAAGGAGCTTCACTTTAAGTCCATCAATACGGCAAGTTGTAAAGTCTAATCCATTAAGCTTCGTTCCTGCAAACTCTGCTGCTATCAGATTACATGTATCAAAGTCAACTTTATTAAACTTACAAGAACCAAAGTTAGCAAACTTAAGTTCACACCCTTTAAAATGTACATCCTTCATAAGAGCAAAGCCTACATTAAGGTAAGCTCCAAGACACCCTTCAAAAGTCACATACTGAATACAACTTTCAGGTAAACTTAATCCTGTTAACTTACATTCTTCAAATCTACTTTTATGAAAGATAGCATCCTCCATATTTTGATTAGAGAGGTCACATTTTTTGAATATAACATTATTAAATTCAATCTTTTTAAAGCGATTTTCGCTAAACGTTACATTCTCTAAAATGCATTCTTTAAAAATCAGATTACGGCAAGCTTGGTCCTCAATATAAAGATTCTTTAAATGCTTGCCCTGCACAGTCATCTCATCTTCTAAATCATCTAAGTCTATCGTAATAGTCTCAAGATATGGTGGTATATAAGGCTGCATCTCTATGTTATCCTCCATCCAAATAGCTTCTTTTATTATATTAACACTTTTCGTATTACTAAGACATCATTTTTTATAAAAATTTAGTGTTTTCTATTCTTTTATAATCTAATAAAGGTTAAAAGAATAGTCACGTAGATAAAAAGGCAGTGACCATTCTTTCATAATCCCCATCTCCATAAGATGTGTAAAAGATTTGTCACTGCCTTTATTTTGTAATATTTTAATAACTGTTTTGTACTACAGAAATTTAAAGCTATCTAATAAGTTTTGCAAATTATCCTTATTCGTCCATATAACGGTATAGTCATAGATGCCACTACTTTCTGAGACAGGCCTTTTATTCTTCACAATAACAGCTACTTCTCGATCAAATACTTTCTGCTGGTCTGCTGATGGCATAATAATTCTAGCGGGTTCTCCATCTAGCTCTGTTGCAATAACCTCTGGATTGGTTCCATAAGGTTGAATAGGAATATCAATCTCCTGCTTCGCCACTTGGTCAATAGGACGTCCGAAGGATTCTAACTCACTGACTTCAAAAAAGCCATTTGGCCCATCATAACGTTCTTCATAATTAGAGTTCTTAATCCAATTAGCAGGGTATTTAAATGTAATACCATATAAAGGACTTCTAAAAGTCTTATAATTGGTATCTTGTTCGCCTCTTGTATAGGTCATTTCGTTATTATTTCCTTGATTAAGAAGCAGATAGCTTATACCCAATATAGCAATTAAACCTAATTGATCATTCATTATGTTACGCCCCTTTTCATCAATACTAATTACTACTATCCTATTAAATTTTCCATAAAATGGTTACAGTTTTAAAAAATTATTGTAAGATTAAAACAACTTTCTTATAATAAAGAAGTATTGAAACACTATAACAAGCGCAACCTACCTATAAGTATGTGCGCATTGTACAAGGAGGCTATATCATGAGAAAATTATTTGCTTTGATGATGTCCTGCATAATCGTTTTTTCTGTAGGCTGTTCATCAAATGCCGGCGGAGACCAAGCGGCTCCTAATGGCACAGCTAATGAACCGGTTTCAGGCGGTATCGTAAGAACTACAATGCCATCAGAACCAGACAATCTAGATCCATACCTATCAGCAGCATCCGATACGGATGCAGTTATGAACAATGTTTTTGAAGGACTTATGCGATTTGATGAAAACGGTGAGATCCTTCCACAACTTGCGACAAGCTATACCATTTCAGATGATAGTTTGACCTATACTTTTGATATAAGAACAGATGTAACTTTCCATAACGGCGATCCTATGACCATAGAAGATGTATTATACTCTTATAAAACCTTAGCAGGCCTTAATGGTGGTGAGATTCTTTCTTCAAAATTCAAGCTTGTTAAAGCTATTGAAAAAGTAGATGAAGATACTTTAACCTTCACTTTAAGTGAACCTTCTTCAGCTTTCTTATCTACTTTAATTGAACCTGTCGTCCCAGCTGATTATATGCAGCAATCAAGCTCACCTGTAGGTACTGGTCCTTTTACTTTTAAGAGCTACGTACCAGGCCAAAAAATTGTCTTAGATCGCAATGATACTTATTATGATACAAACCGCATGGCAAAGATTGATCAAATCGAATTCCGCATTATGACAGATGAAAACAGTATCCTTATGGCTCTTAAATCAGGAGATTTAGATATTGCACAGGTTCTGTCTATGAGTGTACCAGCTCTTGAAAAAGACTTTAACATTACTTCCTTCCCTCAAAATATGGTACAAATCTTTGCTTTAAATTTAGATAAAAAACCTTTTGACGATGTACGTGTACGTCAAGCTATCAACTATGCAATAGACAAAGACCTTATTATAGAGGGTGTAGTAGGTGGCTACGGCACTAAGCTTTATACCAATGCAAGCCCTGTAATGAGCTTCTGGTATAATGATTTAAGTCAAAACGAACCTTATCCTTATAATGTAGAAAAAGCTAAAGCACTTCTTGCTGAAGCGGGTTATAAGGATGGCTTTGAAACAACCATTAAGGTACCTTCAAATTATCAAACACACGTAGATACAGCACAAGTACTTGCTGATATGCTTAGTAAAGTAGGCATTACACTGAATATTGAACTTATTGAATGGGGCCAATGGCTTGAAACAGTTTATACAGGTGGTAATTATGACACAACTCTTGTTGGTCTTTCTGGTAAACTTGAACCACATGAAGTGTTTCTTCGCTATGAGAGCACTTACCCTAAAAACTTCTATCACTTAAGAAGTCCTGAATATGATGCCATCTTAGAACAAGCTATCACTGAAACAGATGCACCGAAACGTGCTGCTCTTTATAAACAAGCTCAACAATTCCTTGCAGATGAGGCCGTAGCCGTTTATATTATGGATCCACACCTTATCCTTGCAAGCAAACCAAATCTTAAAGGCTATACGCCATACCCTGCACCATATTTTGATGCAACAAAACTCTTTTACGTAGGGGAATAAACAGGTGAAATTATCATGTCATTTTATCTAAAAAAACTACTTTCTTTAGTCATAACACTTTTTTTAATTTCTATAGTCACTTTTGGGGTATTTCAAATACTGCCAGGGGACCCAGCTGCAATCATCTTGGGTCCCGACGCAGACCCCCTTCAGCTAGAGGCCTTAAGACAGTCTATGAATCAAGATGCACCTCTTCTTACTCGATATACAGATTGGTTAGGTAATGCTTTAACGGGCGATCTTGGGGAATCTTTTAGATTCCATATGCCTGTAAGTGACCTCCTACTTTCTCGTATTCCTGTAACCACTTCTTTAGCACTGATTACACTTATTTTTACTTTACTTATAGGCCTTCCACTTGGACTATTTATCGCGAGTCATAAAGGCCCTTCAGGTAAAGTTATTTCAGCTTTATCTCAGCTTGGTATTGCGATCCCTTCATTTTGGATGGGGATCTTACTTGTTCTTTTATTTGCAGTCACTTTAGGCCTTTTACCAAGCAGTGGTTATGTGGCTTTTGCAGATAATCCTATAGGCTGGCTAAAGAGTCTATTACTACCGGGCCTCTCTATTGCTCTAGGGACCTGTGCTGTACTCATTCGTTATCTTAAAACAGCGATGCTCGATGAACTCCCTAAGCAATATGTACAGACAGCTCGTGGCAAAGGACTTAGTGAGAAAATGGTTGTGCGTAAGCATATCTTTAAAAATGCTCTTATTCCTACTGTAACCATTTTAGGGATGCTTGTGATTGATATACTCGGTGGTAGTATTATTACTGAAAATGTTTTTAATATCCCTGGTCTTGGCAACTTAATTATTACAGCCATTAACAGCCGTGACCTACCACTTATCCAAGCACTTGTGCTTTATCTGGGGACAATTGTTGTTGTTTTCAACTTTATTGTGGATATGTTATACAGTGTGATTGACCCTCGTATTCGCGTAAAGGGGGATAACTAAGATGAAACGTAAACTTAATTTTGAACTCATTGTAGGCCTTAGCCTCATTGGTTTTGTCAGCCTTATTGCCATTATTAGCCTTTTCTATACACCCTATGACCCTAATGCTATGGATATTGCCAATAAGCTTAAACCCCCTTCTACGGTCCACTTATTAGGGACAGATCAGTTTGGTCGTGATGTGTTAAGCCGTATGATGGTAGGCTCACAAGTTGTGCTTTTAGTTGGTTTTAGTACAGTTCTTATCTCCCTTATCATAGGTGGACTCCTTGGTATCCTAGCTGGTTTCTATGGTGGTATAGTCGATACGCTTATTATGAAACTTATTGAAATTAAAATGGCTTTCCCTGGTACACTTCTTGCACTTATGCTCATTGCTATTTGGGGGCCTAGCGTAAGTATGATTATCCTTGCTTTAAGCATTATGAATATGCCTCGCTTTACAAGAGTTGTGCGAAGTGGCTACTTACAGTATAAAAATGCCACTTTTGTAGAAGCCGCACAAGTTCTCGGATTATCTAACACACGCATTATGCTGATACATATCTTGCCTAATCTCTCATCGAGCATTTATGTAACAGCCGCCTTAGCCTTTGCTTCTGCTATTCTTTCAGAAGCAGGACTTAGCTATTTAGGGCTTGGGCTTCAGCCTCCTCTAGCGAGTTGGGGGAAAATGCTTAATGAAGCGCAGCCTTATATGATCCAATCTCCATTTCTAGCTATTATCCCAGGTATTATGATTACCTTAATCGTACTTGGCTTTAACCTACTAGCTGATGGACTTAGAAAAAATAGGGTATAAATTTTTCTCTGCTTATAATACTAGTAAAGATATTTATTTACTCAGAAAGGAGAAAGATTTATGCTATTTATTCAAAACGGCAAGCTTCTCACTATGGCTGGCCGCTCTTATGAAAAAGGCTCTATTCTTATTAAAAATGGTAAAATCGAAGCCATTGGTGAAATCACCTGTCCTTCTTCTGATATCCAAATTATAGATGCAACAAACTGCTGGGTTATGCCAGGTATTATAGAAGCTCATTGCCATGTTGGCATCTCTGAACAGAAAAAAGGGATGGAAGGTGAAGACTGCAATGAAATGATGGACCCCATCACTCCGTACTTACGTGCCCTAGATGCTATTAATCCCATGGACCCAGGTTTTGACGATGCTGTACGTATGGGCATCACATCCGTTATGGTCGGCCCTGGCAGCAGCAATATTGTAGGGGGCAATTCCTTTTTATGAAAACAAAAGGTAGTAGGTGCATTGATGATTTAGTCCTTAAAGAACCTGCTGCTATGAAAATCGCCCTAGGTGAAAATCCTAAACGTACTTATATGGATAAGCAAAAATTACCTTCTACTCGTATGTCCACTGCCGCTTTACTTCGAGAAGTTCTCTTCGAAGCTAAGCAATATGAGCAAGATAAAGAAGTTGCTCTTCAACAAGGAAATCATACTTTTAAAACGAACTTTAGACTGGAGCCCTGGCTTCCCATTCTTAGGAAGGAAATTCCACTTAAAACCCATGTACACCGCGCCGATGATATATTAACAGCTATTCGTATTGCCAAAGAATATGATGTGCGTTTGACGCTTGATCACTGCACAGAAGGTCATCTTATCGCTGAGCATATCGCCGCTTCTGGATTTCCTGCTATTGTAGGTCCTAGCCTAGCCTCTCGTGATAAAATTGAGACTCAAAATATAGATTTTAAAACAGCTGGCCTCCTTCATAAGGCTGGTGTGAAAGTTGCGATTACAACAGATCATCCTGTTACACCACTTTATCATCTTCCTAGGTGCGCAGGTATAGCGGCAAGAGAAGGCTTAGGTATAGAAGAGGGCTTACGTGCTATTACCATTAATGCAGCTGAAATTTGTGGTGTTGCAAACAGGGTAGGGAGCCTAGAAGTCGGTAAAGATGCCGATATGGCTATCTTCACGGGAAATCCTATGGAAATCTTCACTAAGCCTCTTTATACCCTTATCAATGGTAAAATTGTCTATCAAGCCGAAAAGTGTTAAGCCTTCCTTATCCTCTAAATAAAAATGGAGCACTCCTTTACGGATAGGATGATGCTACCTTTTTAGTAGACACGGTAAAAAAGACCGTGTCTATTTTTATGATGTTAGTCTTAAACGAACATTATTATATTTTTCTAACCACTTCTCAACTAATGATATATATTCCTTTAGATTGGCTATATTATAGCTATAGAGTGTTTCACGTTTTAGAGAACTATGAAAACTCTCTATAGGAGCATTGTCAGAAGGGGTACCTTTTCGGCTCATGGAAATAGTAATACCGTTGGCTTCACATATAGCACGGTATTCATAAGATGTGTATTGGAATCCTTGGTCTGAATGAAGAATGACTCCATGCACATCTTTTTCCTTTGATAAAGCCATTTCTAAGGTATCCTTTACAAGTTTTAAATCATTTCTATTACTGATAACGGCTGCCACTATATCACGTGAATGCAAGTCAATAATAGTTGAAAGATAGGCGTAACGCCCCTCATATGCTAGATATGTGATATCCGTTACCCACTTTTCATTATTTTGTTCAGCCTTGAAATCTCCATTCAGTAAGTTTGGTCGGACATTGTCAGCAATAAATTTTTTCATATAATTACGTTTATAAACCTTCTTATAGCGTATTTCTAATCCATATTTTCTCATGATTCTTAAGAGTTTTTTATGATTAATAATCCATCCAGTTCGTTGTAAAATAGCTTTCTTAAGCCTACGATATCCATACATACAGCCATCTTCTTCAAAGATTGCTTTAATTGTAAGGTATTCTTCAAAATCCTGTGTTTTAGAATTTCTATATTTATAAAATGTAGCACGGCTTATATTCAATACTTCGCACAATAGCTTAATAGGATATTCATGACGCATACTTTGGATAAACTGAATTTTATCTAGTGTTTTTGCTGTAAGAAGATGAGGAACTTTTTTACAATCTCATACCTCACTTTATAATCTATATCACAATCATCTTTCTTACCACGACGATCACTACAATCCCACGCCTTTGTAGTGTATTTGTGAACCCAAACACTAATTGTTCCTTCAGGAATGTTGTATTTTCTACTGAGTTGTGTGTAAGAGCTATCCCCTTGTAGTTTTTCTTGCACTATAGAGAGCACTAAGTCTCTATCATATCTTTGGAATTTCTGACCTTTTTTAGGCATAAGAAATGCACCTCCATTTAGTTGAACACATCTTTTTTATTATGTGTCTACTAAACGGGGTGCATTCTCTAGTGCTCCATTTTTATTTAGAGGACTTTACGCTCAAAGCTTAAGCAGTCTGTTTCTGTATAATCACTTACATCACCATGACTACTTACTTCAATTTCACTTAAACTACAATGTTTATTGACATTGTAAGCACATGTTTCTACTTTACATAGAATCTCTTCTGTTTCGCCTGCTTCCGTTACATTATTGTGAACTTCATCACTATCTCTATAAGTCTCACAACAAGTGGACTCTGTCCAGTTAGCTCCTTTTCCTCCAATTTGAAGAATTTCAGCTTCACATATCTTTTCTTTGTTATAAACACAAGATTCTACAGAACAATTAATTGTTGGCATAGTCAGACCTCCTTCTTAAAGCTATTATGAACTTTAAAGGTCTCTTTTATACTTCCAGGCAAATAGGTTGACCAATTTTAATGCATTTTGAATCCATATTATGACCAATCTGAGAAGTTTTAACGATTGGCATAGTAGGGTCATCCACTATTTTTTGAACAAGTTCTTCTATAGTTGGTAAAAGATGCTCCTGTTCCATTACCGTATAGCTTCCTAGCAAAATCCCCTTAATCTGTTTAAATACACCTAACTGCTTGTACTGATTGAGGTAAGTACTCATTTGCATAGGCCCTCCGCTATAGCTTTCTAAAAGAAGGACTTTATCTTTAAAGTCTGGCATATAAGATGTCCCTGCTAGTTTTAAGAAGCATCTAATATTCCCACCAACTACTACACCTTCTAATTTCTCACCTTGTACAAACTTATAATCCAAGCTGAATAAATCATCTTGACCTTCAAATAGACTTTTTCGAAGACGTTCTTTTTGCAGCCTTCTCTCTGAGCCGATTAAAAATCGAATTTGATATAAATAAGGTTTAATATTTGCTTTAGTATAAAGGGCATTCAGTACAGTCGTTAAATCACTGTATCCAAATACAGCTTTAGGTGGTAAATTCCTCATAAGTTCATAATTGAGGTACTCTAATACTTCATTCGCTAAATCGCCACCTGAAAGGTCAAAGATAGCTTGAATCTCTGGATCTTTATAAAACGCCATAAAAGCCTCTGCCTTCTCTTTAGCTGTTCCATTAAAGCCATCTTCTCTTTCATAAATGCAAGGACTCATTTCCACCCTAAGTCCTAATGATTCTAATTCTTGTATAAGTTCATCAATACGTATTTTATAAGTTAAAGCTTGAGGATTTGAACATCCTACAAGGCCTACCTTATCACCTTTTTTCAGTAATGGCATTTCAATCACCTCTTAAATTCTTAAAATTAAACTCACTATATCTACCATTCCATTATGAAGGAGATTGGTTACAAAACTGAGTGGGCCACTGATCACACCTATAACTAATAAAAGGATTAGAATCAGTGAACCATATCTTTCATACTGCATATATTTAAAATATTTATCTTCCGGAAGCACCGCACCTAATACTTTAGAACCATCTAATGGTGGAACTGGGATTAAGTTAAAGACACCTAAGCCAAGATTAATAATCACCATATATTGAAGCAAATTAAAGGCCACCATTACTAAGCTACTTGTGATAAAGCCACCTGTTACTTTGATCATAAGCCCCATCGTCAATAAGCTCATAAAAGCAATAAAGAAGTTCATAATAGGTCCACCTAGTGCGACCAAGAGCATGCCCTTTTTCCTCTTTTTATAATAATAAGGATTAACCATGACAGGCTTTGCCCATCCAAAATGGAAGAACATTAAACATAAGGTTCCTACTAAATCCAAATGTCTAAAAGGGTTTAATGATAATCTTCCAGACTGCTTAGGTGTTGGGTCCCCTAACTTATAAGATACATAGCCATGAGCAAATTCATGCATTGAAATGGCTATGAGGACTGCTGGTATTGTATAAAGTAAATCTTCTATTTCACTCATTTTTTCATCTCCTAATTTTTTATGGACTGTCATTAATTATTAATCATTAAAATATTATAATATAATGCTTTATTTTTATAATTATTTATAACATAATATTATGTATATTAAAAGGAGATGATGAAATGAATACATTTATAGAAATTACACCTGAAAGCCTTGAAAAAAGTCCCTTCCAACTTATAGGAAAAGAATGGATGCTTGTAACAGCTGAAAAAGATGGCATTGTCAATACTATGACAGCTTCTTGGGGTGGCCTAGGTGTCATGTGGGGAAAAAATGTAGCTTATGTAGTGATTAGACCACAACGCTATACAAAAGAATTTGTAGATGGTAGTGATACCTTCTCACTCACTTTCTTCGCACCGGAATTTAAAAAACAACTTAGCTATTTAGGTTCTGTATCTGGCAAAGACGAAGATAAAATCCAAAAAGCTGGCCTAACAGTAGCACATAGTCATGAAACACCTTACTTTGAAGAAGCTAACCTTGTTATGCTCTGCAAAAAACTCTATAAACAACCTCTTAATCCAGAAGGCTTTATAGAAAGTGGCATTGATGAAAAATGGTATCCTAATAAGGATTATCATGAAATGTATATTGTAGAAATTGAGAAAGTGTTAGTGAAATAATAACAAATCCCCCTTCTAATGGAGGGGGATTTCTGTATTTTCAATAATAAGGCTTTGCACTTCATTTAAGTCTATAAAATCATTTGCGCTTAAACCCATTGTATGACTTATGCTCTCTGTATACGGATCATGATCTGAATAAGAAGTAGGCGTATGAGTCGGATTTGCTTCTTCTATTAAAGCAAGTTTAAGATGCTCGGTAAAGAAATAGTTTGCACTTGTGCTTAACCCAGAAGTAGAAAGTTTAAGGATTTGTCCATCTTTCATTTTAAGACTCAAATCAAATACACCTACTGAGCCTTCTAGCTGGTAGCCATCTACTCTTACACCTAGACTCGATACTTCCACATTTTTCACTTTTATCTTAGACCCTTGTTCTGATTCTACCACTCTATTGGGTCTTGCTTTTTTCACATTAGAGTTCTTACTGAGTTTGAAGGTGAGTGACCACTCATCTCTTACTATAGGTGTATAATTTTCATAGGCTAGTTGTAGTTTTAAGTCTTTTAAATCCTCTTCTGTTATGGATCCAAAGACATCTTTTATCCTTCGCCTTTGAGTATCTTCATCCCACCTATTCGTTCCTTCTTGATAGTAAACTTCTAAGTCTCGTTTAGAATCCATAAGTTTAAAGCGTGTATCTAAATGATTTTCCTCATAAGGGTCTGGGTAGCTCGTATAAAGCCTTAAAGTGCCTTTATGATCTAGAATCATCTGATCTAACATAAACCCTTCAAGTTTATCCGTTAACGGTACATTTAAGGTTTGGTCTTTCTCATAGTCCATATCCTCATAGTAATTATAATCAAGCTCTTGCATCTTATGATAAACTTCTTGTAAATCTATATCTAAAGGTATTTCTTCACTTTCAAAATGTCCTATATTTTCTGCTACAATAGTAATTTCCTGTCCGTATAAATTTTTATTCATATTAATATCAATAAGGTAATAAAGCTTCTTTTTATCTTCTGAGAGGATAGATTCATATGCATACCCCATACTTGTATGCTTTGCTGGTTGAATATGAATATTTTCTACTAAAGTATTCTCCTCAAAAGGCTCCTCATTCTCTTTGGTCATACTGAGTGCGATAAAACCAGATGAACTATCAATAACGGCCTCCTCTACTGTAAAAATAATGCCTTGATGGTTCACACTTTGCCCCACCACTTGAGCTTCTTTGTGAATCATAGCAAATTGATCCCCTATAAGACTACTCAGAACAGGGCTATTACTTACTGCTACTACACTCATGCCAAGTGCTGTAAAAACTGCCACTAAAGGTAAAAGGATGCGCTTCTTTCCTTTTAACCGAGACTTCTTTTCTTTTTTTGCCTCTCTATGGCTCTCTATAGAGGTTATCTTAATTCCTTCTAAAGCTCTTCTTTTAATGACATCTAAAGACGGCATCTCATTTAGTTTCTTATCTGTATCTAACAACGCTTCACGCTCTTCATTACCTCCATAAAGCTCTCCCTCATCATAGCTTTCTAGGTACTTTATATCTAAATTATCCATCATCTCAGATATTTTCTTACTCATAACACTCACCTCTCTCCTTTAAAAGCTGCTCCAACTTTTTCTTACCTCTAAAAAGCTTAGTCCCAACTGTAGCAGGATTAATCCCTATATGTTTAGCGATTTCTGATAACTTCTCCATATAGAAGTAACGTCTAATAAAAATCTCTCTATCTGGCTCTGGCAGTGCACTTACTAACTCATTAATCAAGTCGTCACTTTCCTTTGCCATAAGGTCACTTTCAGGTGTAGCATACTCTATAAGATCCTCTTCAAGTGGAAGCAGCTCATAATGACCTTTAGCTCTTATTTTATTAAGTACATGATTTCTCGTCATGGCTCCTAAGTACGCCTTTAAAGAACCTTCTTTTATAGTAAGCTTGTACCTGTTTTCCCAGAGTTTCACAAACACATCCGCACAAACCTCTTCCATGTCTTCTTTAGTCAGCCTATTAGAGGAAACTTTAAAGGTAACACGTGCTATGTAGCTACTATATACATCAATAAGATTTTCATAGCTCTCTACTTGGCTAGCCCTTATCCCCTCTAGTATTTGTTTCTCGTCCATACTATCCTCCTTATTAGGGTATTCACTTATATAGACACATCAAAAGGCTAATATTTTCCCATTTTCTTATTTTTAGTATAACCAATATTAACCATACACTAAATAAAACAAAAAGTATCCATGAATTTTATAATCATGAATACTCTTATATCCCATTCCACTATTTCCTAAACTTAAATTTCTTAGACCATGTGCCATTCATTTTTTTCACCCATCTTTTTCAGTACTAACCTATATCCACCATCCCCACTATAGAAATAAATTTCTTCACAAGATGGATTTAGTTCTACTTCAAACTCACTCTTTGCACCTATACTATTATTTAGACCATATGTGGAGTAAAAAGTAATGTACTTATTATCACCACCTTGTTTTACTTTGAGTCCTCTCACATAACCCATACTACCTGCTACATTAATATGGAGTGTCATTACTTTATTATCTTCAGAAAGAGAATAATGCGTGAGGATAACATCTGTCCTCTCACCACCTGTACTCAAGAAAAAAACTAAACCTATTACAAATATGACTATACTGCCTATACTAATAACTATTTTCTTTTTCACAGAATTCCCCCCCATAACATAGAACTAATGAAATAGCATTAAGTATGATCGTAACCATAAGAAGGATTAAAGAAACTCTTGCTACTGCATAAGATATATCCATAAGTGCTGTCCAATCTTCTATCTTAACTAAATGATCTGTATAAAAAATTTGCATGCATAATGAAGCAGCACATGCACTTAAACTAACTATTGAAAATGTACCTGTTCTTTTAAAATTTCTATTCTTATATTGCATCATATCTATAATAGGCATTCCCCATGCGATTAATCCAAGTATTAAACTCCCTATATTTAACCAATACGCCTCTATCATCATTTCCTCCTCATTACTCATTGATTGGTATGATTCTGTTCTTTAAAGAGCTGTGCTGCATGAGCATAAGAAAGATTCCACTGCTGCCACTTCGATACAAAATTTACACGCTCTTCATAGTTACGTACACAATATTCATAGTCATCACTTTCTACTATTTGCATATCTAAGAGTGGTCCTACTGCAGATAAACTTAGGCCGTAGAAATCCTCTACTGTATCTTTCCCTTTTTCTAGGTATAAATCTGCATTATGACGTGCTACCTGATAGTCTGGATTCATATAATTAAGCCCTAAATACATAACTGTAAAGATAATAAATAAAGATTTACAAAGTCTAACCTTTTCTCTACATATTTTAAGCGTAATAAGTCCTAATACTAAGATACATAGAACAAGGAACCAAGTCACATAAATACGTTTTAAAGTAAGTCCGTAGTTATTCATATACATAGCCATTTTAGATAGAGCAGTTACAATAATAAATAAAGTAAAACCTATAAAGAAAAAGGTATAACCTTTCATCCACTTCCTTTTCTTGGCTTCACTCCTACCCTTTGTAAAGAGAGTGATACCCGTAATAACACCCAAATTAAGACAAGCTATAGGAAGCATTTCAAAGAAACCTCGTCTAGCATATTCTGCATAAGTATAGCTTTCTGGCAAAATACTTTGAAAAGCTGATACAAAGTAACTAAGCTGCGCAAAGCAGTATAATAAGTAGAGCAGCCCGAGCAAGGTACTAACTGTCATCACAATAGTAAAATCTAGCCCTCTTTCATACTGTGTAGCTGGCACCTCGTTATCTATCTCTACATCCAAACTCCATGCTTCCTTCTTGCCTAATCCACATCCCCTACTTTCCTCTTTCTTCTCATGTGTCAGCCCATATAAGAAACCCATTAGTGGGAAGAAGATTATGGTGAAACTTACGATACGTACAACAATATCTTCAACATCTACATCTATGTATAGGTTTCGTATTATTAAATCCATCATGCCTTCAAAGGCTGCATCTGCGCCAATTAAGAGATTCCCAGCGACAAGAAGAATAGGTATCCCAATAAGACATCCTATCCCAATTTTACCTACCAGCTGCATTTTCTTAGAACTGATAAGTTCCTCCTCTTGCTTTATAGACTTAAGCCCTATCCCCCAATTCTGGAAAGGCATCGTTAGAGCGAGCATACCCGCATGCCAAAACCATCTTACAGAGTAACGTTCATAAGTATTACATTCAAAAAGTCCCCCAAGTTGTAATACCATAAGAGCTACTAAGAACGCGCAGTTGAAGAATTTCAATAGTTCATTTGAAAAGATACTAAAGCTTAGTGCCAATAAGATTATAGGAACAAAAAGTCTATCTTTAAAAATAAGGCTCACTGGCCCTTTGGATTTATACAGAAAGATAACCCCTATATAAAAAGCTGCAACTACAATAGGTACAGCTATCCCAAATCCTCCAAATACTAAAAGCTCTACAATTAAACAGGCGAGGATAATGGTAATCCCCATTCTCATTCTCTCATCTTTATATCCCATAAATCCTTTCCCCTTTCTATCTACTCTTCATCAGACCTATACTCAAGTAAGTCCCCTGGTTGACAGTCTAATACTTTACAAATGGCGTCGAGCGTAGAAAATCTTACTGCTTTGCCTTTGTTATTCTTCAATATGGATAAGTTAGCAAGGGTAATCCCTACACGTTCTGACAGTTCATTCATACTCATTTTTCGCTTTGCTAACATCACATCTAAATTAACGATAATAGCCATTTCAATCACCTCTTCTATATTGTAAGTTCATTCTCTTCTTGAATTTCAATGGCAATCTGTACAAGTTTATATAAAATCGCACCAATAAGTGTAACCATAAAGGCTCCTATAGCAATAATCAGTATACTGAGGCTTGGTCCAATGACAATGGCTGCCACTACATACGCTATGAAAATAATAGCTGCGCATACACTAATCCCTTTTAAATACTTTTGACTACTTATCGAAAAAGGTTCACGCACCATAATGTTTCTTGCTAATCCCTTTGTGTACCATAAAACCATCCAAGCTGGTATACCTGACCCATAGAGCAGAATCATAAAAGATTTATAATGCTGCACGCCATAGAAAGTCGTACGCTTTAATACCTCTGGTACAATCCAAGGTAACCCAATCATCACACCTGTTAATACAATTAATCCTGCTAGACATAACCCATACAAAAATTTGCTTAATAAATTCTTTTCCATTTTATCACCTCAAGGTGATTATAGCTCGATCATATTTTAATTTCAATATATTTTTATTGAAAAACGATATATTTTTATTGATTATATAGAAATACATAAAAAAAAGATAAACGCTTTTACAGTCTATCTCTTTTCTAATTCTAATAATTTGATTTTCATTTCAAGACCACCACCATACCCTACAAGCTTGCCATCTGCTCCAATCACTCTATGGCAAGGTATAAAAATAGGGATAGGATTTTTATTATTAGCACCACCTACTGCTCTGCATGCTTTTTCATTACCTACAGCATGGGCAATGTCCTTATAGCTTCTCGTCTCACCATAAGGAATGGTACAAAGTGCTTCCCATACGCGCTGTCTAAAAGGTGTTCCTTGTGGCCTTAAGGGTAAATCAAAAATCTTTCTGCTGCCTTCTATATACTCTCTCAGCTCTTCTGCTGCTTTTTGTAGAAGCTCAGTCTCTTCTTGTATACATTCCTCCTGAAAGTTATCTGCCTCTAGGATGACATTGGTAATCCATCCCTCTTCTTCAGCAACACCAATCTTCCCTATGGCTGTATCATAGTAATAGATGTTTTTCATATTAACTTCCTCATTTCTATACTCTTTACTATAAACTAACCTTTAATGCGATACTTTTTCTCAATTCTTCTATACACAAGTATTAAAAGAATCAGCCCAGGTAAAGCACTTAACCCCATTAAAATACTTGCTAAAGTTATACTCCAAAATCCTAATATGCCAGCTACAATATAAAGGCTTCCATATACGAGCCACATGATTGCATTGGCTTTGTTATAAGCTTTAATATCTGTAATTTCTTCACTTTTTACAACTGTACCTGACCAAAAGTGTATAGGTGTTTTTGCTTTTAAAGCATATAGACCTATACCTAAAAAAGTAACGGCACATATTAGACAAACTATTAAACTGACAATACTTTCTCCCATCTCATCCCATACTCCCTTGCTTTGGAATCTTCATTTTCCTGCTCCGCTATTACATGAAAACCTTGTTTTTTATAAAAATCTACAGCCCTTTGATTCTCTACATAAACAGCGAGTTCTAACACTTCATACTGTGCTTTGCAGTAGTCTATTAAAGCTTTGCCTACACCCTTTCCTTGTGAATGCGTATCTACAAATAGTGCTCCAATAAAGCTCCCCTCTATAATGCTAATAAACCCTTGTATCTGTTTACCTTCTTCATAGACAAAAGTTTTAGCTAGAGGTAAATACTGCTCTTTTACAACCTTGTAGTTTGCTTCCCAATAATCCCTAGCGATAAAGGGATGCCCTTGTAGCGTTGATGTAAGCCAAATATTCATGACTTCTTCAATCTGTACATCTTGCATTTTATAAATACTATATTTGGTCATTTGAGTTACTCCTTATAAATCTTATAAAATTCTTATTCTGCTTTCTCTAAATGTATTTACGCTTAAACTCTAGCGGTGAGCAGCCTTCATACTCCTTAAACTTAGAGCAAAAGTAGCTTGAATCCTTAAAACCTACGGCCTCTCCAATTTCTTTGATTTTCACCTGCTCCTGCATCACTAGATATTCTTTAGCTTTTTTAATTCTAATCTTATTGAGATAATCAATGGGTTTATGCTCATACGCCTCTTTAAAAAGTCTGCATAAATAGTATTTCGTCACCCCAATTTGATTTGCTAAATCTTCTAATGTAATATCTTGAGCATAATAGGTATCCATATAGCGGATAACAGGTCTCAGTCTTTCATAAATTTGATTCTCATTTTGACAAGCTCTTCTATTCTGATCCATAAAAATAAGGAAATTATAAAGTTGCCCTGAACCTATAATATTCCTCTCATATCTATCTAGTGGCACATTAAGGGTATAAAAAATTTCTTTTATCCTTTGTCTCATTTCTGTCATCCACTCAATATTTAGAACCAATGCATTCCCTATCCCCATATAATCTAAAATACTTTCTATCTGCATTCCATTAAAAGTAATCCATGCTGTTTTCCAAGTTTTGATAGTGGGCTCATAAACATGAGGAATATCTTTTCTAAAGAAAAAAGCCATACCTGGTTTAATGGTATAGACCTCCCCATTAATTTTAAGTATTCCCTCGCCCTCTAAACAATACGTCCATTGATAGTCCGAATACCCCTTTTCCCTCTCTACACCATTCTCCTCATAATACATACCTATCCCTGTTACAAAGCAAGGAAGGCTCTCTACATCTTTAGTTAGCATGGGAAATAACACTTGCTTCTCCATACCCACTCCTCCGTTCAATATTTTTATATCCTTTGCAATATCTTTAGATTTACTTATATTTTAACACTACCTATAATGCAATTATAGATTAATATTCTTATATCTTAAATTATTATTTTGTATAAAAAGGAGTCGACTATGTACCCTCAATCTACTACTCAGCCAGAATGGCAAAACCCAGCTATTGTACAAGTAAATCGTAAACCAGCTCGTGCTTATTACATTCCTTTTGCAACAACCAAGACTGCTCTTATGCATCACAAAGGCATGTCCCCTTACTACAAACTCCTTAATGGAACTTGGCAGTTTAGTTACTACGATAAGTATAGTGATGCACCAGATAACTTCCACACTTTAGATTTTGATAGCTCTGCTTGGACATCTATCCCTGTTCCTTCTAACTGGCAAATGCATGGCTATGATAAACCACATTATACGAATGTCAATTATCCTTTCCCTGTTAATCCGCCTTATGTTCCTAATGAAAACCCTGCAGGCCTTTATATTAAAGAGTTCACACTCCCTGAGAACTGGGCTAATAAAGAAGTATCCATTAACTTTGAAGGGGTAAATGCCTGCTTCTATATTTGGTTAAATGGTACATATATAGGCTACAGCCAAGGGACACACATTCCTGCAGAGTTTGATTTAAGCCATGCCCTTGTAAAAGGCACGAATAAACTTGCTGTTAAAGTACTCAAATGGTGTGATGGTAGCTATCTTGAAGACCAAGACTTCTACCGTTTATCCGGTATCTTTAGAGATGTTTACCTTCTTGCTAGAACGCCTCATGCTATTCGTGATATTTGTGCAAGACCTACATTAGATGAAACCTATACAAACGGTATACTAAAAGTAAATGTGGATTTTACCGGAGAGGATCCATCTGAATTTGAAGCGTCTTTATTTGATGCAAAAGGTCAACTTCTTATGACCAAAACTGTTTCTTGTACGGACTTTACCTTTGAAGTTCCAAATGTTAGGAAATGGACTGCTGAAACACCAGTGCTTTATACCTTAGTCCTTCACCATCAGGATGAATATATTCCAATCCAAATTGGCTTTAGGAAATTAGAAGTCGCTTCTAACGGTGCACTCTTAATTAATGGTACACCTGTAAAACTTAAAGGTGTCAATCGTCATGACTCTCACCCAGATCTAGGGCACTATACACCAGTTAGTCATATGATAGAAGACCTTATGATTATGAAACGTCATAATGTCAATACAATCAGAACTTCTCACTACCCTAATACACCTGAATTTTTAAGACTTTGTAATGAATATGGGTTCTATGTAGTCGATGAAGCAGACCTTGAAACACATGGTACTTATGCCGCTTCTGACTGCAATATTTTAACCAATGACCCAGTTTGGAAAGATGCCTATGTAGACCGTATGATACGTATGGTAGAACGTGATAAAAACCATCCATGTATCATCATGTGGTCACTTGGAAATGAATCCTTTATGGGTGCAAATCATGTGGCTATGGCGACTTGGGCAAAATGGCGCGATGACAGCCGTCTTATTCACTATGAAGGAACTGCTGCTAACGGCTTAGTAGACGGCAAGCCACATCCTTGTGTAGATGTAGTGAGCCATATGTATGCCTCTCCTAAAGAGTGTGAAAAACAAGGACAAGAAACAGAAGATATGAGACCATTCTTCCAATGTGAATACAGTCATGCTATGGGTGTAGGCCCTGGTGACTTAAAAGATTACTGGGATTTATTCTATAAATACCCTCGTCTTATCGGCGGCTGTGTCTGGGAATGGTGCGACCACTCTGTACGTCAAACGGATGAAGAGGACAAAGACTTCTTCGTCTATGGCGGATACTTTGGGGAATTCCCTCATGATGGCAACTTCTGCGTAGATGGTTTAGTAAGCCCTGACCGCGTTCCACATACAGGTCTTAAAGACTATAAACACGTTATCCAACCTGTACAAGTAGAAGCCAAAGACTTATCTACTGGTACCCTTACACTTACAAACCGTTATGACTTCTTAGACCTTAGCCATCTCGCATTAGAATGGACTGTGACTAAAGATGGTATAGAAATAGAGTCAGGTATTGTACAGGATCTTGACATTTATCCACATGCTACAGAAGATATAACCCTTGGTTATACACATACACACACAAATGATGGGGATTACTACCTCAATCTCTCCTTCGTTCAAAAGACATCTACTCCTTGGGCTAGTCGTGGTTATGAAGTCGCTTTCGCTCAATTTGAACTGGCAGTAGCACCTAAAATTTCTATTCCTGTAGTAAGTACACTCGAATGCGTACAAACCACTCAGCATATTACACTTATAGGAGAAGACTTTAAATATAGTTTCAATACCTTCACTGGCTCCTTTGAAAGCCTAACTTCAAATGGCGTAGAGCTTTTAGCAGCTTGCCCACAGGTAAGTGTTTGGCGTGCACCTACAGATAACGACCGTAATATTTACCACACATGGCGCGGGCAAATGATGCATTGCAGTACTGCTCATGTCTACCAAGCTAGCATTAGTGAAAAAACTCCTCACTTTGTAAAACTTGAAGTACGCTACGCTCTAGGTGGCCCATCTGTACGCCCACTTCTTGAAGGCGTTACAACTTATACCGTTTGGGCAAATGGTGAAATCGAAGTGGCTATGGATGCCCAGGTTCGCGACAACCTTGATGTTCTTCCACGCTTTGGATTAGAACTTCATATGCCACAAGGTAATGAACAAGTTACCTACTTTGGCATGGGACCAAATGAAAACTATATAGACTTATGTCGAAGTGCTCATATGGGACTGTTCCATACAACAGTAAATGATCTTTATGAACCTTACATTAAACCACAAGAATGCGGTAACCATACGCATGTCAAATGGGCACTTATTCAAAATCAAAGAGGTGTTGGCCTTATCTTCAAAGGGGATTCAGAGTTTAACTTTAGTGCACTTCACTATACAGCGCATGACCTTTCTGATACACCTATGGCACACCTTCTTAAACCTCGCAAAGAAACCATCGTCCATATCGACTACCGCCAAACAGGCATCGGCTCCAATAGCTGCGGTCCTAGACTGGCTGAAAAATATGCCTTTAACGAAAAAGAGATTCACTTTGCCTTCTCTATGAAGCCAATCTGGACTGAAAGCATCCCAGCAGATCTAGAACGCCGTTTCAAACCAAGTCTATAAATAAAAAGTAGTAGCATCTTTTATATAGAGATGCTACTACTTTTTTCTATTACCACGCATTACTTTCCTTTACGAATACATTTAATATTGAATCCCGCTCCAATATACATTATTCTTCACAACAGCTTCTTCAGGAAGTTCTACGCCTTCTAAAGCCCATTTCTTGAATTCCATAAAGCCTGTACGGTCCACAATATAACCGATATGCTCTTTGCCACCTGGTGCACTTCTATCAATATACTCTGTTACGTATTTATAAGTATTTAAAATGATTTTAATAATGCTCTCTTCATCTGCCCATACAATAAAGTCTTCAGCAAGTCTCGGATTGGTCTTACCTGTTCTTCCCATAATGGCAAGTCTGTAGTATTTCTTCTGACTTCTTGTCCAAGCACCTGTTGGGCAGGCATTAATACATACGCCACAGCCTACGCATTTATCTGCTTGACGTTCTACACGGTAATTTTTAGCTGATAAGCAGCCTACAGAACGACCTTTGCACCCTTTTACACATGCTCCACAAGATACACATCTTGTGGCATCATACTGAGGCATTGTCATACCAATAATACCAAAGTCTTGCATTCTTGCTTTAATACAGTCATTTTGGCAGCCTGTTAAAGCAATTTTAAAGTGAAGGTCATTTGGGAAAATAGCCTTCTCAATTTTTTTAGCAAAATCTGTTGTATTATAATTTGCAAATGGACACACTTTATTCCCAATACATGCTGATACGTTACGTGTACCTGCTGAAGTGTACCCTTTACCTGGTACTTCTTGATTAATACCAAGGCCTTCAATAATAGGCTGAAGCATTTCATTAACTTTATCCATATCTTCAAACTTAATACCTAAAATCTCAAAACCTTGTCTAATGGTAATATGCACTTGGCCATTACCGTATTTTTCTGCAATCTCTTGGATTTTACCAAGGTACTCCGCATTAATAAGACCACCTGGAACACGTACACGAGAAGCAGTGATCCCTCTTACTTTAGTTACCCTAAAAGCGTTCTTTTTCAGTTTCTTTGTATTGATATCCATCACTTAACCCCTCCTAGTCTCTTAATAGTTTCCCTTGTGTATAGTTAAATACTGGCCCTTCTAGGCAGATGTAAGTATCACCAATTTTACAATGACCACATTTACCAATACCACAGCACATTTTACGTTCCTGAGAAATCCAGATATTCTTTTCTTTAATGCCACGTTTTAAGAATTCAGCCACTGTGAACTTCATCATAATAGGTGGACCTACCACGACAACCTGTACATTTTCCATATCCTTAATCTCAAGGTCTGGGATATATTTTGTTACAAGACCTGTAGGGCCCTCATAACCTTCTGGCGCCTGGTCTACTGTCACTGTAATCTTTACAGCTTCTGCCCACGCTTTAAGGTCATCTTTAAAGAGTACATCATCTGGTGTTTTAAAACCTGTAATAAGTGTAAGTCCTTTACATTCTTCTTTGTGCTTTGCAAAATGCTCTATAATACCTCTTACTGGTGAAAGACCTGTTCCACCTGCCACAACCACTACTTCATGCCCTCTGTAGTTGTCTAGCTCAAAGCCATTTCCATAAGGCCCTCTTAAAAGCAGCTTATCCCCAACATACTTTTCAAAGATTTCTCCTGTTACTTTCCCTACTTTACGAATAGTAAGGTCAATAGTACCTTCTCCAATACCACTTACAGAAATAGGTGCTTCCCCATACTTAGGAAGAGAAACTTCAAAAAATTGGCCCGGCTTTACATCACCTTCAAATGCCATACGGAATGTATATTCAATAGCTGTATGCTGAATAACTTCTTTAATTTCTGATAAGAAAGGAATATATTCGTTTTTCATTAGCCCTCAATCTCCTTCATGCCATCTGATAATTTGTTGATACAAGCAGAAAATGAAATGTATTCTGGACAAATATCATCACAACGTCCACAGCCTACACACATGTTGTAGCCAAAACGTTTTTTGTAATCGTATACTTTGTGAAGAACTTTAAAGCGCATACGCTGACCTTTATCACCTCTAAAGCTATGACCACCTGCCATATCTGTATAGCCGTTCACTTGACAAGAAGCCCATACTCTGCGGCGCTCCCCTGCCTGTTTACGGTCAGATCCTTCATAAAATACATCCTGCATGGTAAAGCATGTACAAGTTGGACATACAAAGTTACATCTTCCACAAGCAATACAGCGTTCATTGTATTCATTCCACATGGTACTATCCATAATGTCTAAAGAAAGATTCTCCGGAATGTTTACGCGTGTTTTATTCTCTGTTACAAAGTCAGGTTTTACAGTTACTTCCTCTACTTCTTCAAGGCGCGTAATAAGGGCTTCAAATTCACCATCTATAAGTGCACTATCCCCATCTACTTTAATATAAGCATCATAGTGATCCGACTTATTCGTTCCCATGTCTACGCAGAAACAGCTGTCAAAAGACTGTGAGCATCCCATTAAGATGAACTTTGTTTTTTCTCTTATTCTTTTATAGTAAAAGTCTTCAAATCCATTTTTAAGATAGATATCATCCATACGTTTTACAGCATGAAGGTCACAGCTACGCACAAAAACAATAGCACCTTTTTTAGGCCCATCTGCTACCTTTACTTCATCTTCAGTAAAATAAAAGAGTGTCTCAGAAATAGGTGTTAAAATCTCTTTATAAGAGAACTCTGATTTTACTTCAAAATTGATCTCCCCTAATGATTCTACAGTCCCATAACGTACACGGTCTGTATCTGAATATGTGCCTTCTCCTACAAAGGTCTTAGGTGCATAGATGCTGTATTCTTTTGAAAGCTCTCTTAAAATGCTATCTAAGTGTGCTGTACTTGTTCTATATCCCATTCTTTACACTCCATTCTTTTCATTCTCGTTAATTCGTTAACACGATGTCTTCTGCCAGTATATTAGAGATTGAAAAAAAGAAATGTGATGTTTATCACGTTTATGCTTAAATTTTATGATGTAGTCACATAATAAGAATTGGACTAGATTAAATACCTTAAATCATGTTAAAATATCGAGATTCTAAACAGAAGGTAGGATATTTATGGCATCTATTACTCAAGAAACTTTACAAAAGCTTAGCTTATTTCAGGGATTACAGTCTTCTACTTACGCTGCCCTTATGGATATAGGACGTGTTGAAACTTATAAAAGTGGTGAACACCTTTTTAGAGAAAAAGATGAACTCTGCTGTTTTTACATTATATTATCAGGAACTGTCTCTCTTTATAAAACCAATTCTAATGGCCAACAAAAAACTATTTTTATACTAGGCAAAGATACTCTACTTAACGAAACACTCTTTGATCCTATCCCTGCTTCTATTAGCTGCAAAATTCATGAAGATTGTAAAGTCCTTGTATTTTACCGTACAGACCTTATCCGTCTCTTTCAACAGGATTTTAGACTTGTACAAAACTTTACAAATCATCTTAGTAAACGCATTAGACGTTTATATCGCCAGCTTAAGAATTCTACATCCATCATTAAGATCGAAAAGAAACTTGCTGCTAAACTTTGGAAGCTTGCTCAAGACTACGGCGTGCCTCATGAAAAGGGCACCATGATTAACTTCCCTATCACGATTACTTCTCTTGCAGATCTTCTAGGTTCTTATCGTGAAACAGTGTCGAGGGCACTCAAAATTTTGATTGAAAAAGAGCTTATTATTTACGAACACAAGTATATATTTATCCCTGACCCTAGTGCTCTTTCTATATTTTTTAAATCACCGTGAGATTGGTCACGGTGATTTTATTTATAAACAAGTATACTCTAGCTATCGTTAATTAATTATCAAAAGGGAGGTTCTCCATGAAAAAAGTACAATCTACATGCAATGTATGTTCTTTAGCTTGTAATCTTGACTTCTATGTAGAGAATGAACAGATCGTAAAAGTGATACCTACACCACACTACCCTGTAAACAAGGGGTTTTCTTGTATTAAAGGCATTTCACTTGATAAACAAAACACTAAATTCAAACCTTCACCTCTTCCAAAAATCCGTAACGTAAAAGGTGAAATGCAAGAAACAACATGGGAAGAAGCTTATGATTATGTTGCTAAAAAGCTTTTTGAAATCAAAGAAACTTATGGTGGTGACAGCATTGCTGCTATTAGTACAGGCCAACTTCCTTTAGAGGAAATGGCACTCTTTTCTCATGTTATGCGTAACTTCCTAAGAGGCCATGTAGATGGGAATACAAGACTATGTATGGCAACTTCTGTAGTAGCCCATAAACAAAGCTTTGGTTTTGATGCACCACCTTATACTTTAAATGACTTTGAACTTTCAGATACCATTTTCTTAATTGGAGCTAACCCAATTGTTACACATCCAATTATTTGGAGCCGTATCCGTAATAATCCAAATAAAAAAGTAATCGTTATTGACCCAAGACGTTCGGAAACAGCACAAAGGTCAGATTACCACTATGCTTTAAATGGTAAAACCGATATTTACCTCTTCTATGGACTAGCTCACATTCTGATCGAAAAAGATTACCTAGACCATAACTATATTGAGGCTCATACAGAAAACTTCCAAGGCTTTAAAGACCTTGTCGCGGAGTATACACCTGATGTGGTTGCTAAAGAGACTGGCTTATCTATAGAATCACTCTATGAAATGGCCAAGCTTATTCATACAGGTGAGCGTGTATCCTTCTGGTGGACAATGGGTGTTAACCAAGGCTACGAAGCAGTAAGAACAGCTCAATCGATCATTAACCTTGCCCTTATGACAGGTAATATAGGCCGCCCAGGAACAGGGGCTAACTCTATTACGGGACAATGTAATGCCATGGGCTCTCGTGTATTTAGTAATACAGCAGGCCTTTACGGTGGTGGCGACTATGACAACCTGGTAAGACGCAAGGCTGTATGCGAAGCACTTCAAATTACAGATGAACAGCTTATTAATAAACCAACTCTCCCTTACAATGCGATTATTGAGAAAATTAACAGCGGCGAAATCAAAGCCTTATGGATTGTTTCAACAAATCCACGCCATTCTTGGACTAACAATACGACTTTCCAAGAAGCCCTTGAAAAACTTGAGCTCTTCATCGTCCAAGATATTTATGACGACACACATACTTCTCAAGATGCAGGCGTATTCTTCCCTGTTGTATCAGGTCTTAAGAAAACAGGAACTTATATCAATACAGAAAGACGTCTTTCTGCAATGCGTCCTGTCCTTTCTAAAGCTGAACATGAAAAAACAGATCTTGAGGTATTCCTTGGTGTAGGTCAGGCACTTGGAATGGGCAGTTTACTTTACCTTTGGCAAACACCAGAAGCTATTTTTGAGCTTATGAAAAAATGTTCAAAAGGTATGCCTTGCGATATTACAGGTGTAACTTATAAGGCACTTGAAGGCAGCGCTGGTATTCAGTGGCCATTTAGAGAAGGTGAAACTTTAGAAGAAGATGAACGTCGTCTCTTTGAAGATGGTAACTACTACACACCTTCTAAAAAAGCTAAATTCATGTTTGATAAGATTATGGACAACCCACTTCCTACAACAGCCCAGTTCCCATATATCTTAAATACAGGTCGCGACACAGTAGGTCAGTGGCATACACAAGTACGTTCTAGAGAAATTGGCGTAGCTGAAGATGCTTATGCAGCACAGGCTTATATTTACATTCACCCTGAACTTGCAAAAGAGAAAGGTATTAAGGAAAATGAAATCTTTGAAGTAGCTTCTATTAATGGCCGTACTTCTAGATTTGCTGCAAGAATTACTGAAAATGTAACTGTTAACCAACTTTATGCACCAATGCATTACATTGAAACCAATAACTTAACACCATCTCTTTATGACCCGTTCTCAAAAGAACCATCCTATAAAACCACACCCATTAACATCTATAAAATTGTAGGAGAATGTTAAGATGAAAAGAATAAAAATCGATCGTTCTAAATGCGTCGGCTGCCTCACTTGTGTAACAGCTTGTATGGTTAGCAATGACAGCTTAGACCCTAGAAACCGTATTGTCATCGATAGTGAAAATAAATATGCACCGATTTTCTGTCGTCACTGTGAAGAGCCTGAATGCGTCTTTACATGTATGACAGGTGCTATGCATAAAAATCCTGAAACTGGTCTTGTAGAATATGATAAAGAGCAATGTGCAAGCTGCTATATGTGTATTATGGCTTGTCCATATGGGGTACTTAAAAGTGACTCCCTTAAACACCAAGAAATTATGAAATGTAATATGTGCGCTCACCGAGGTGATGGGCCTATGTGCGTTGATAAGTGTCCAATGCAAGCTATTACTTTAGGGGAGGTATAAGAAAATGAAATATGTTGTACTTGGTGCTTCTGCTGCTGGTATAAGCGGCGCAAGAAGACTACGTGAACTTGATGCATCTGCTGAGATTACTTTAATCTCAACAGATGAGCATATTTACTCAAGATGTATTTTACATCACTATATTGAAAGGATTCGTGACCTTCATAAACTTCAATTTGTGCCAGCTGATTTTATAGAAGCAAATCGTATTCACTGGTTAAAAGGTGAGGCTGCTGTAAAGGTGGATACTGATCGTAAAATCGTTACAACTTCTACTGGCAAAGAAGTAACTTTTGATAAACTGCTTATTGCTACAGGCTCCCATGTTTTCTTCCCACCTATCCCAGGTCTTAAAGAGGCTAATAATGCTATTGGGTTCCATGACCTTGATGAATGTGAAGCTATTATGCAGCGAGCTAAAACAGCAAACAATGTAGTGATTATGGGTGCTGGTCTTGTAGGGATTGATGCTGCGAGTGGCCTCCTCCACTTAGGCAAATCGGTTACAATCGTTGAAATGCGTGACCGTATGCTTTCTATACAGCTTGACCACAAGGCTGCCAGTAGCTATGAAAAGGCTTTTGCCCAAAAAGGTGTTAAGCAGCTTTATAGCGTAGGTGCGAAAGAACTTATCCTAGATGAAAACAACGCCATTACTGCTATCAAACTAAACAGTGATGAAGTCATCCCTTGTGACCTTCTCATTGTAGCTTCTGGAGTACGTGCTAATGTAGGCTTCTTAGAAGGTAGTGGTATTGAAGTAGACCGTTTTGGTCTTGTGATTGACCCACTTGGTCAAACTTCTCACCCAGATGTTTATGGTGCAGGTGATGTTACTGGACGTAATCCAATTTGGCCTGTAGCTGTTAAAGAAGGGATTGTTGCTGCAAGCAATATGGCAGGGCAAACTAAAGAAATGACAGACTTCTTCGCAAGTAAGTCTACTATGAACTTCTTAAATATCCCTACTATGTCACTTGGCCTAGCGCAGCCAGAAAACCCTGAAGACTATAACATTGAAATAGAAGAAGATGACAAAGGCAACTATAAGAAAATTGTTCACAAAGACGGCAAAATCTATGGTGCCATCCTCCAAGGTGACCTAGCCTATTCAGGTGTTTTAACACAGCTCATTCGAAACAATATTGATGTTTCTAAAGTGAAAAAGCCACTCTTTAAAATTGACTACTCAGACTTCTTCAATATGACTGAGAACTTTGAGTTCACCTATAAAGAGCACTAAAATCGGGATAAAATCTATTTATTAAGGAGACTGTTATGCCTCAAAAATCGCTTAAAGCTAAACTTGCTAACTTACCTGTTCCTATTTTGCCAACGCTTGTAGGTGCAGCTACACTTTCAAATATGTGGGCGCCACTTGGTTTCACCTGGATTCGCCATTTAACCATGTGGGCCTGCGCCATTGTTATGCTATGCTATGTAGGTAAAATGATCTGCCACTTTAAAACAGTTAAAGCAGAATACTCTAATACTGTACCTGCTAGCTTATACGCTGGGTTTACCATGATTACTATGATTTTAGGAAGTTATGTATTTGACTTTAGTCCTGTTATAGGTAAAGCCATTTGGGCTTTAGGACTTGGGCTTCATGCTCTCCACTTAATCGTGTTTATTTATAGAAATGTTATTAAAGGCTTTAATAAAGATACTTTCGTACCAAGTTGGTTTGTAACTTTTAATGGTATTATGGTTTCTACTGTAGTAGGTGTTCCTATGAATGAACCTGCTATTGGTAAATTTATCGTTTACTATGGTCTTGTTGCTTTAGCTATTTTACTTCCTTTAATGGTTGTAAGGCTGATTAAATACCCTATTACAACAGGTCCACTCTTTATGACAAAAGCTATTATTTTAGCACCAACGAGCCTTTGCCTTGTAAGTTACCTAAACTTCATTACCGAGCCAAATGTATGGATTGTTTATAGTTTATATGCTGTTGTCTTTGTTTCACTTCTTTATGTGGTGATGAACTTACCAAAATTCTTCTCCTTCACTTTCCATCCAGGCTTTGCAGGCCTTACATTCCCAATGGCTATCGGTATTGTTGCTTCTAATAAAATGTCTGCTTTCCTTATTAATGCAGGCCATGAAGCCTTTGGCAATGCGGTTAAACAAATTGCTGGTTTACAACTTTATGTGACTACAGCAATCGTTGCCTTTGTAGTATTTAACTTCTTTATGATGCTTGTTAAAAGCTTTAAAACAAACGAATCTGCTTAATACATAACACTTAAATAATGAAATATAAAAAGACTGTTAAAGTAATACTAACTCTAACAGTCTTTATTCTATATGAAAGAAAGGATACTTCTATGATATCAAATCTAGCTACTCTTATTTTAATGGGTGGTCAAAATAAACGTATGAATGGCCAGCATAAAGCCTTTTTAAAGCTTCACGAGAAAAGCTTTCTCGATCAGATTATTACAAGTCTTAAGTCCTGCGGGCCTATCTATCTTTCTGTTAATGATAAATCCCTTTATAGCCATCTGCCTTACCCTCTTATAGAAGACTGCTATAAAGAGATTGGCCCTATTGGGGGTATCTACTCTACGCTCCTTAAGGTGCCGTCTAACTATGTGTTTATCACCGCCTGCGACATGCCTTTTATGGAGGCTGAGTTTGTTAACTATCTTTATAGTCAGCTTGAACCTGATACCTCCTGCATTGTCGTATCAGACTCTAGCGGGCGCTTCTACCCACTTGGCGGCATTTATTCTAAAACCATGCTCCCTCTTATTAAAGAGCAGATTGAAAATGAAAACTACCGCCTTGGTGCTCTCCTTAAACGTGCAGGCGCTAAAATCGTTCCATTAAATGAGACGCCTTTTAGTGAAAAACTTCTTCGTAATATTAATACACCGAAGGAGTACGAAGCACTATTAGAGAAGTAGTAAGCATTTCTTTTTGTACTAGGAAGGTTAAACTAATCTCGTAAAAATAATAATTTTGAAGTATCTATTACAATACCTACCTTCTGCTCACCAAGTATTTCTTCTATGCCTTCGTATTCTCGTCTACTACAACTATATAGAAGTTTGGAGCCATCTTCTAAGTATAATTCTATCCTCACCTTGTCAGGTAGAGCCATAACCTTCCCTACCTGTGCACTAGCATGATTTTGGCTACCTGAATAAGGCGTGATGACTAGATCACTTTCTCTAATACCTACATACCCTATATCATCTGAAATCGTTAAGCCTTCTAATTTAAGCCCCCAAGCTTCCACCCCTACTGTCTTTGCATCTATTTGTGTTAAAGGTGCCACGTTACAGCGTCCTGTGAGTCTTGCCCCAGTTAAGGTGGTAGGTCTTTTAAAGATTGTTTCTGTTCTATTTTGTTCTATAACCCTTCCCTCTGAAATAATAGCTACCTCTTGGCAGTATTGATAAACTTCCTCTTTATTATGAGATACATACAACACACTCCCTTTAAAAGCTTCTAAAGCTTTTTGGAAAGGTTCCTCCAGTGTCTGACGCAAGTGGCTATCTAGCGCAGAAAAAGGTTCATCTAGCATTAAAAGGTCTGGCTCTTGAGCAAGGATTCTAGCCAGTGCTACTCTTTGCTTTTGTCCACCTGAAAGGGCCTTGGGCTTTTTACGTTCAAGTTCTTCAAGTTCTAGGAACTTTAGATAATCCCTAATACGCTTCTCTTTTTCTTCCTTAGTCCCTTTCATACCAATGGCAATGTTATCATAAACACTCATATGATTAAAAAGGGCATAGCTTTGAAACATAAGTCCTACATTCCGCTCTTGTGGTTTAAGATTAATCCCACGCCTCGAATCAAAGAGCACTCTATTATTAAGGGTAATCATTCCCCTATCTGGTAGGATGATCCCTGCAATCATTTTAAGTGTAATCGATTTACCCGAGCCAGAATAGCCTAAAAGTCCTGTGACCACATCTTCTGTCTCTAAATCTATTTTGAGATTAAATCCCTCTAATACCTTTTCAACATGGATTTTTAGACTCATGCTCTTAGCTCCTTCTATTAAAGTAATTCATTAATCCTAACATGATACAAGAGATAAGGGTGATAATAGCCGTCCAAAAAGCTGCAAGCTCCACCTTACCATTTGCTGTAGCAAAGTAAATAGCTAGGGGCATGGTTTGGGTTACACCTGGAATATTCCCTGCAATCATAAGCGTAGCCCCAAACTCTCCTAGTGCTCTTGCAAAAGCTAAAATAAGCCCTGCTAAAATACCTGGTAAGGCCTCGGGAATAAGAATACGCATAAAAATTTGAAGCTCTGATAGTCCAAGAGTCCTAGCTGCCCAAATCACTTCTTCATCTACCTGTTCAAAAGCCCCCTTTGCCCCACGGTACATAAGTGGAAAGGCTACAACAACAGCCGCTAAAACAGCGGCTGTAGGGGTAAAAATAATATTTAAGTTAAGCCCCTTTTTACCAAAGAGGATTAATAATATAAAACCTATAACAGTAGGGGGCAAGACTAAAGGCAAGGTAAATAATACATCTAAAAACCACTTCATACGTCCTTGTAAGTTCATAGATAATCTCGCCATTCCAACACCTAATATGAACACAATACTTATAGCTGTTAAAGATATTTTTAAGGATAAAATAAGCGGACTTAAATCTATAGGCATCTTTGCTCCTCCTTATGCTTGAGGTGTAAAACCATATGCTAAAAAGATATCTTGCGCTTCCTTAGAAGTTAGAAATGCTGTAAAAAGCTTAGCTTCTTCTAAGTGATGGCTACCTTTTATAATAGCTACAGGATAAATAATAGGGTCATGCCAGCTTTCATCTGCGCTGTCACAGATTATTACTTTCTGACTCACCTTTGCATCAGTTTCATAAACAATACCCGCCTCTGCGTTGCCTGTCTCTACCCAAAATAGTACTTCTCTTACATCTTTAGCGTAAACCAAGTTATCTTTTAACTGATCTGTAAGCCCTAAGGCTTTAAAAACCTGTTCTGTATACTGTCCTACTGGTACACTTCCAAAGTCTCCCACTGCAAGTTTCTCTAAGTCTGTTTCACCTAAAGTCTTAAAGCTTAAAGTTTTACTATTATCTTTTCCTGTAATGAGCACAAGCTTATTACGAAGGACCTCTTTCGTACTCTCCTCTTCTACAAGCCCTGATTCTATTAACGTCTGAACTTGCGCTGTCCCTGCTGAGAAAAAGACATCTACTGGCGCGCCTTGCGCAATCTGCTCCTTGAGGGCCCCTGAGCTGCCAAAGTTAAACTTTAAAGCTATATCTGGATACTGCCTATTAAAAGCCTCTTGTATATCTGCCATACAATCTATCAAACTAGCTGCTGCCGAAATAGTCAGCTCCCTTGAAGGTGCCTTTTGACTACACCCGCTTACAATGAATACAAGAAGGCTTAGTACTAAAACGTGTAATACTTTCTTCAAGCCGCACCTCCTACTTACTTCCTATACTTCCTATACTCTATTAGTGCTTATGCTCTGGCATAGCACACTCTGATGCACTGCCTTTTAAGATACCTATGCCATGTTCCAGACTGCCTAAGATGCTTTCTAGGTTTTCACGTACTGCCTTTGGGCTACCTGGTAAGTTCACAATAAGCGTATCCTGGCGAATGCCTGCTACGCTGCGGCTTAACATGGCTCTTGGTGTAATTTGAAGGCTATGGTAACGCATAGCCTCTGGGATACCAGGTACTTGCTTTTCTATAATATCTAGGGTTGCTTCAGGTGTGCAGTCTCTTTTTGAAAAGCCTGTCCCACCTGTTGTTAAGATTAAATCTACATGCCCTGTATCACACCAAGTCTTCATCTTTTGACTAAGCTGGTCTCTTTCATCTGGCAAAATCACATAGTCTATGACTTGCCAACCCTTAGCAGTTACCATTTCCTTAATGACTTCGCCGCTTCTATCTTCTCTTTCACCTTTAGAACCTTTATCACTGGCGGTAATAATGCCTACTTTAATCATTTTCGATCATCCTCATTTCGTCACCTACTTTAATAGTACCCCCATGAATAACGCGTGCAAATACACCTTCTCTTGGCATAATGCAGTCTCCTACTTGATAATAGATTTGGCAATGATGGTGACACTGTTTACCTATTTGTGTCATTTCTAAAATCACATCATTGCACTGAAAACGTGTTCCTACTGGTAAATGCTTAAAGTCAAAACCCTTTACGATAAGGTTCTCACCAAAAGCACCTGGTCCTACCTTGGCACCTCTTTCTTTAAAAGCTTCAATTTGCTCATGACTAATGAGGCTGACTTGACGGTGCCATTTCCCTGCATGGGCATCCTTTTCAATGCCGAAGTCCTCTATAAAGTTACCTTCTTCAATATTAATCTTTTGTGTACCTCGTTTTTCACTAATACATAGTGCCATCACTTCTCCCATGTCAACCTCCTATTTGTGCCATGATTTTATCTTCGTCTTCTTCCCTAGGTGCATCACCAAAATGATGTTTTTCTGGTTTGTAATGAATAGCTTCTCCTATAAGCCTGGTGAGTTCTTCCTGGCTAATACCACTTCTTAATAAGTGTTTCACATCAAGTCCTGCTTTAGAGTGTAAGCAAAGCTTTAAGAAACCATCTGCTGTTAAGCGGATGCGGTTACATGCATCGCAGAAGCACTCACTCACTGCACTAATAAAGCCAATCTTACCTTTAAAGCCCTCTATCTCCCAATACTGAGCAGGGCCATTGCCTAGTTTGCCTTTATAAGGCTTAAGTATACCAAACTTCTCTTCAAGTATAGCTATAATCTCTTCTTTACCTATACGCTCAAACTGTTTACCAAGTCCAATAGGCATAAGCTCAATAAAGCGTACATGAATAGCATCATGCTGAGCTAATTGAGCAAGAGCGCAAATAGCTTCTTCATTTAGATGTTTAGCGACTAAGGCATTAACTTTTACCCTTTTTAGGTCACTATGGGCTGCCTTATGAATAGCTGCTAATACCTTATCTAAACCGTCTACCTTTGTAATTTCCTTAAAATGCTTTGGGTCTAAAGTATCTAAACTAATATTAATCTGACTAATACCAGCCTCTATTAAATCCTCTAACTGTTTTTCTAAGAGGATCCCATTCGTTGTAAGTGTAATTTCTTCAATACCTTCTACAGCTTTAATCTGCCTTACTAAACTTACAAAGTCAGGTCTTACTAAAGGCTCACCACCTGTTAACTTAATCTTTTTAATACCCAGTTTGGCTGCACTTTTGCATACTTTTATAATCTCCTCAAAGCTTAGTACTTCTTCCTTTTCTAAGCATGAGATGTCGCCCTCAGGCATACAATAGACACATTTTAGATTACATCTGTCTGTAACAGAAATTCTTAAGTAATCTATAGATCTATGTTTTCCATCTTCCATCAGCTTCTCCTCCAATCTTTCTAGATTTTTTAGTTAAGAGGAGATAATATTTTCTCCTTGATAATCTCTAAAACGCCCTCTATATCATTTAAGCCTATAAGAGGCACGCTAGTTTCTAATGGAACATCTGTTACAATAGCTAACAAAGTTTTAGGGTCACATACGCTTTCTTTAGACCTAGCGCTTCTTACTACCTCTATTTTAAGAAAAGCAGAATATTTCATCCCCTCCAAAATAACAATATCCATATCTTTCTGATAGGCTATCATCTTTTCAATAGAAGGCTCTTCGTGCTCCTGTACCATCATCATCTTGGTTTTAGAATAGACAATAACATTTTTAGCCCCTGCCGCTTTATGTCTGTAGCTATCCGTTCCTTCATGGTCAGCCACAAACTCATGTCCATCATGTTTGATGACACCTACTTTGTATCCTAACTGAGTTAATCTTGTTACAAGCTGCTCTACTAAAGTGGTTTTACCTGAGTTTTTAATACCACTTACTGCAAAGACTTTAGGCTTCTTCTCTTTTATAGTGTCCACTTTTACCACCTTGCTTTTCTATAAGACGAACATTTGTAATCTCCATCCCTTTATCCATAGCTTTGCACATATCATAAATCGTAAGAAGTGCTAAGTTTACACCTGTTAAGGCTTCCATTTCCACGCCTGTCTGTCCACTTACTTTAACAATGCAGCATGCTTCAATACTTAAAGTCTCTGGATGCATGGTAAAGTCTACTGTGCATTTAGAAATCATAAGAGGATGGCACATTGGGATAAGGTCTGATGTTTTCTTCGCTCCCATAATGCCTGCTATTCTTGCTACACCTAATACATCGCCTTTTTTAGCTGTTCCATTTGAAATAGCATCATATACAGCTTGATTCACCTTAATACTGCCTCTTGCCTCGGCAATACGTGTTGTCACTGCCTTTTCGGAAACATCCACCATAACGGCATTTCCTGATGCATCAAAATGTGTTAATCTATCATCCATATTTATCACCTTTTCTTTTATCTAGGCCTCATCGCTTACTTTTATTACGAACTTCTATTTTTTGTTTTATATTAAAACAACTTGAACCTTATCGCCTACTTCCAGCCCCTTCGTACCTGCTGGAATATCAATAAGTGCATTGCATAGGCTCATGGTATAAAGAGAACCTGAAGCATGATTGTTATGATTAAGTGTTACTTTTCCATTTTCAAAAAAAGCACGTATAAAACGTCTCTTTGGACTATGCTTTAGAAAGACACTTGTCATCTGCCCTTCCGTATAAAGAGGCTGAATGCTCTTATCTCCAGAAAGATGAGCTAAAAGCGGTCTAATGAGAAGCTCAAAGTTTGCCAGTGCAGCAAAGGGATTACCTGATAGCCCTACAAGTAGTTTATCTCTATACAAGGCCGCTAGTACGGGTGTCCCTGGCTGCATAGCTATACGCCAAAATAGTCTTTTAGCCTCTAGTAGTTTAATCACTTCATGCATAATGTCCTTCTTCCCTACAGATACACCACCTGTAGTGACCATAAGGTCTACTTCATTCCAATGTTTTTCTAATACATGGGCTACTTGCTCCGCTGTATCTTCGCTCATTCTAAAGACGTGTACCTCTATACCTAATGCTGTAGCCTTTGCCTCTAGCATGACTTCATTAGCATTATAAATCTTACCTGGTTTTAAAGGTTGCCCTAAAGGTGTCAGCTCATCTCCTGTACATAAAAGTCCCATTTTAAGCTTTCTTCTTACTTCTACCTGCTCTATCCCCATACTGGCTAGAATACCTAAAGTAATAGCTGAGAGCTTCTCGCCTTCCTGCAAAAGCGTTGTGCCTGCCTGAATATCTTCTCCTTGATAGCAGTAATTGGCATAAGGTTTAAGGGCTTTATAAAGCTTTACTTCCTTTTCACCTTCATCTGTATCTTCCTGTCTTAATACGCAGTCGCACCCTTTTGGAATAGGTGCACCTGTCATAATACGAACAGCTTCTTTATCTCCTACTTCTTCTGGGAAGTAATCTCCTGCACAGACTTCACCTACTACTTTTAAAGTAATAGGTGTATCGATAGATGCTCCCTCACTATCAGCCGCCTTAAAGGCATAACCATCTAAAGGGGAACGGTCAAAAGGTGGATTGGAGATAGGTGCCTTATAGTCCCTGGCTAAAATACGTCCATTAGCCTGATTTAAAGGAAGCACCTCTACTTCCAAATGCACCCTACTTGCTGATCTTAAAAGGGTAATGGCCTCTTCTAAATTCATTCCTACCATACCTATTCTCCTTTACCAAAGGAGCAGTGTGGATAGACACAAGGTTTACATCCTGTACATAGTCCGCCGTGTCCTAATTTCACTAAGTCTTTCTTACTAAGCTTCTCGCCTGCCATAATACGTGGCAAGACTAGGTCAAATACTGTAGCCCCTGCATACATAACACAGCCCGGAAGCCCCATAACAGGAATGTCCTCTCCGTAATAACCAAGTAAAAACATAGCGCCTGGCAACACTGGCGCACCATAAGAAATAATTTCAGCCCCTACCGCCTTAATAGCACTTGGCGTTACATCATCAGGGTCTACGCTCATACCGCCTGTGCAAATAATCATATCCGCACCTTGTGCTAAGAAGTCCTCTATAGCCTCTGTAATCCTTTCGATTTTGTCATCTACAATACGTTGCCCTAAAACCTCTGCGCCAAATGGCTCTAACTTTTTACGAATAACTGGGCCAAAGGCATCTTGGATACGCCCTTTATACACTTCACTACCTGTTGTAACAATGCCTACCTTTTTATGCTGAAAAGGTAGAATTTGAAGAAGTGGCTTATGCCCTGCTACTCTTTTTACTTCTTCCATCACTTCTTTTTCTATTAAAAGTGGAATAACTCTTGTACCCGCCAGTTTTTCTCCTGCTTTTACAGCTAAGTTGGTATGACGCGTCGCAATCATGACTTGATCAATGCTATTAATCTCTATAAGCCTTTCAGTATCTACCTTAAAAAGCCCATCACATGTGGCAATGGCCTCTATCTTTCCTTCCCTCACCTCAGATGGCTTAATATGTTCATTGTGACAAATGCCATATAAAATCTCAGCAGCCTCATTTTCATGAAGCATATCCTCATCTTTTTCCCAAATATATAAATGTTCCTTACCAATGGAGAGTAAAACAGGAATATCCTCCGCCTTAACTACATGGCCTTTCTTAAAAGCTACACCTTTTGTGACATCTTTAATAATTTGCGTAATATCATGACAAAGTACATGACCTACTGCATCTTCTGTACGAATCTGTTTCACCTTGTTTACCTCCTTTATATATCAAGGACTATAATACGTTAATGATTGTTAAAAAATATACTATCTCCATTTTACTCTATCTTTTCATTTCTTTCCGTAATAAATATCACACTTTCTTAGGCTTATGTTGTACCTATCTCTAAAAGCCAATACACTTTTCTATCATTTTAAGCAAAAAAAGATGACGCCTATTATTTAGACATCATCTTTTTACTTATTTATTTCTGTTACTAAGATTACCATTTTTATGGTAACTAGTTTCATCTTATGTTATAATCTAGACTACAATTTCATAGTTTGAGCGGGCTACTGGTATCACTTGCGGGTTCTTTTCTATTAACACTTTTAACATTTATAGTGTTGCTTATTGAAAAAATCACAAAAAAATAGTAGCCCTCTTCTGCAATGATGTGCTACTATTTTTCATCTAAACTAAATAGTGATACCAGTTGCCTAAACAACTTAAATTGTACTAAGCAGAATGTTACCAGCATTCTTCTTTTTTATTACTTATATTATACCATTATTTCAATAGAAATAAACCCCTATTTATGTGCCATCCTTTCTCTAATCGCCCCTACTACTCTTTCTCTATATTCAGCTTGTCTCCAAGGAGCATTCATAATATGATCTATCATTTCTTTGGCTGGTACCCACTTAACAGCTTCTACTTCTTCCGCTTGAAGAACACACGCATCTGCCTCAAAGTCTTTCTTTAAAAACCAAATATCTACAAAGCTTTGTTCCCTTTGAATACGTGTAACGTACTCTAGTTCATCTAGTTCTAGGCTGATGCCAATCTCTTCTTCTACTTCTCTTAAGGCACCTAATCTGCTGTCTTCTCCTGAAGTTACTGCACCGCCTGTCGTATCCCATACACCAGGAAGGACTTCTTTTGTGCTAGATCTCTTTTGCATGAGGTACTCACCCTTGCTGTTTACAATATAAATATGTACAGCAAGCATATATTCTCCTTCTGCTAGTGGCATACCTCTCTCTATGACACGCCCTGTTGGATTACCCTTCGCATCTAATATATCCCATAGTTCTTTTGCCATTTTTATAGTTCCTTTCTACTCTACGTCAAAATCGAGTTCGATCTTGCTTGTAGCGGTTTGAAGTCTTGTGAGTTTTACACCTGCTGCTTCAAACATACGCTTGGATGCTTTAACGGCATCAGATTCAGCATACTTATCAGATAAATAAATAACCTCTCTAATCCCTGATTGAATAATCGCTTTACAGCATTCATTACAAGGGAAAAGTGCTACATAAAGTTTGGCACCTACTAAAGACTTACCTTGTGCATTTAAAATAGCATTCAGCTCTGCATGTACCACAAACGGATATTTTGTATCTAAAAAGTCCCCTTCTCGGCCCCAAGGAAAATGCTCATCCTCACATCCTATCGGTAACCCATTATACCCCACACTTAAAATGGTATTGGCTCTTGAACCTTCCATCTGGTCACTACTTACGATACATGCACCTACTTGTGTACTTGGGTCCTTACTTCTTTTGGCTGCAAGAAGCGCAATTCCCATAAAATAATCATCCCATGAAATGTAATCTTGTCTTTTCATTCTATATCCTCCACGCTTAACTTTTATTACTTCTACTTTATCACAGTACCTAAAAAAAATGAATATCTATTTATAACAAACACTTTGCATTATCGTTTGCCAAAATCCAATCTTTTAATTATATTGTTTGAGTTTATTATTGTTTTATCTTTTAACAAGTGTTATACTTGCCACAAAGGAGGTATCTACAAGCATGTTGTTAAACCATTTTAAAGATCTCTTAGGGCAAAATTATTCTGTTGTAAAGATTACAGAGGACAATCTAAACGATGTACTAAAGCTTATGCAGGCCAATACTTATTACTACTCTCAAATCCCATTTCCTACGCCCTCCTTAGATACCTGCAGGAAAGATCTTACTGCCTTGCCACCCAATACGGATATGAAACAGAAGAACTATATAGCACTTTATACAGGCTCTAACTGTATAGCCATCATGGATTATATTGAATCCTATCCTAGTAAAGATAGGGTATACTTAGGTCTATTTATGCTATATCCTGACTATCATCATCAAGGATTAGGTGAAAAGCTCATCCATATCTTTATAGAAAGTGCCAAAGCAAGCCATTTTTCTGGCATTAATCTTGCTTGTTATGAAGTGAATACTATAGGCTATGCATTTTGGAAGAAGATAGGTTTTGTAACGGAGAAAGCATGTATCCGCCAGATAGATGGCGTCTCCTACGTCTTATTAGAAATGTATAAATCCTGTTTATAGTCTATTTATAAGGAAAAGGAGGAACTCAAAATGATTGAAAATCTTAATGAATTATTTTGGAATGCAGATTTAGAAACGATTAAACAAGGTTATATGGATAGAGAAACGGACTATGCTTGTATCATCTGTGGTGAAACTTTCACAAAAGGCCAAATCTACTCCATAGACGGTAATCTTTACGATGCGCGTAAAACTGCCCAGCTGCATATTGCCAAGGAGCATGACTCTATGCTTCACTATATGCTAGGCATGAACACAAACTTTTTAGGGATTACTGAAGTTCAAAAGCAATTTATTGAAATGCTTGCTACGGGCATAAGCGATAAGGAAATCGCCACTAAGCTGTCTATTAATCCCTCAACTGTACGCAATCACCGCTACAGACTGCGTGAGAAGGAAAAACAAGCCAAACTCTTCTTAGCTCTCATGCAACTTTTACAAGATGTACAAAATAAACCCCTTACAGTGGTGGGCGACTCTAAACTTCAGGAAACCTCTAAAACTGCAACCATGGTAGATGATAGATACGATACAACAGAAGCTGAAAAACAAAAAATCTTATCCACTTACTTTGATGAGGTAGGTCGACTTAAGAATTACCCCGCTAAAGAAAAGCGTAAAATCATTGTCCTTAGCCACATTAGTACCCTCTTTAAAAAAGGTCGTTTCTACAGTGAGGCTGAAATCAACCGCACACTGGAACGTATCTTTGACGATTACGTTACGTTGCGCCGTGCCCTTATTGAATATGGTTTTATGGACCGCGTAGATGGTGGGGAGCAGTATTGGATTAAGGAATAAGGGGCAATAAAATAAGGCCTTCCCTACGGGAGGCCCTTATTTTATTCATTATTCTCTAGCTCTTGCTCTTGTATCATTTCTTCTACAATAGTAATAGCATCTGCAATGAAGGTATTACATTTACTCTGAAGAAGGCCTTGCTCCTTGATGCATTTCATGCCTTCCTCTGTACCAATGTTATGGCCTAATAATTCTTTGCATACAATAGTGCCATGCTTTTTAGCAAAACGTGCTTGAAACTCCTGAACCATTTTATAAGCCTTCATCTTGGTTTCTTGGTCACTTGCTTCTACTTGCCCATATTTAAGACCTAGTACCATCAGTGCACCTGTTACGCCGCCACATGTTCCGCCGTGTCGCATACCACCGCCAAATCCAGTGGCTACTCTCGCCGCCATCTCCTGGCTTAGGCCTAGCTCCTTGCAAAATGCAATGAGCACAGCTTGACTACAGTTATAGCCTGCATCATGATGCTGGGCTGCTTGTAATTGTTTATTCATTGTCCACCTCTTCTATGTCACCCTTTATCTCTTCGCTCTAACTATAGCAAACTACGGCCTAGAATTCAAATCTTACTCAGCATCTATAATCGTTTGAGCCATTGCCACAAGGTCTTCTACTGGTAAGTCAATACCACTACCTCCTATTGAATAGAGGATATCTCCTTCATGCCATTGAAGATATTGTACCTTTTCTACAAATACCTCATCCGTCCCAAAAGAAACCTCAATTTGTCCACTTTCAAGAGCTACTTGGTCTTCCTCTGTAAGCTCATAACTTTCTGGGACAAATTTATACATTTTCTCATAATAATAAAGAGAGGTGTCTTTATAAGTATCTATAAGTGTATTCCCTTCTCCTAACATCATATACTGTTCTGGCATTTTTTCTGCACTTAGCGTTACTTGTTTATCTGTCCCCTCTTGTTTATAACCTAAAGATAAACTTTTCGCTTCCACAATAGGTCTATTCACATCATCTACTAAGGCATTCTCTCCAACGTGGCCCATGAAGACGTTAAATCCACCAGGTAAACTTTCTACATATTTAGGTAAGAAACCTATATCCTTCTGTACAACAGCCTGCTCTGGGAAGCTACTATATCTCAGGCTACTATGCCCAATCCATGCTTTGCCTATAGAACTTCCTATAACTGTAATAGACACTAGTGCTAAGCAACTTACCATTACTGTGATTAATTTTTTCTTATTTTTAAATGAAAACTTTTTAGAACTCATATGCTTTTGCTCCTCCTCATAAATACGTGCTTTAATTTGGCTGAGTAAAACATCTTTTGCCTCTATTTCATCAGCCTTTTGGTTTAATACTTTTTTAATCATACCCTCACAACCTTTCTTGACTCAGTTTCTTCTTGCTCAAGTAAACGAAGCTTTAGTCTTTTTCTTGCTGTATAAAGCCTTGATTTGACTGTTCCTTCGAAGCAGCCCATAACCCTTGCAATCTCTTTAACGGTCAGTTCGTTGTAGTAATACAAGATAAGCGTAGTCTGTAAAGGATAGTCTAGCCTTAAAATCTGTTCATACAAAGCCTCATACTCATATCTACTTTCTAAACTCTTTGCCCCTTCTATTAAATGAGCTTCTTCTATAAGCTCACTAATCGTCTCTGTTGGAACTAAACTTCTTTCCTTCTTTATACTTCGCCAAGCAGTCCTTGTTAAGAGCTTAAAGAACCAAGTCTTAAAACATTCGGGCTTTTTGAGTTTGCCAATGGATAGATAACAAGTGGTAAAAGCCTCTTGTACGATATCTTCTGCCATCTGCTTATGTCCGGTCATAAGATAAACAGTCTTAATCGCCCTATCCTTGTAGCTTTCAAACAAATCCTCGAAAGCCTTCATATTCCCTTGTTGCATTGCTTTTACCAGCTCTATTTCATCCATCTTACTTCCTCCTTCTTAGGTGCACCTATTTATAAAGAGACACGTTTTCATCCTTTGGTTCATTTTAATTAAATTTTTCTATAAAAAATAAGGTGAAGCCCTTTGTCTTCACCTTATCCTATTACTTATCTAACTTTTATTTTTCATTAAAATAGTGCTCAAAGTCTTCTTTTGTAAGAGGTTTCGCAAAATAATAACCTTGCGCTAAATGACAGCCGATTTCTCTAAGGATATGGACCTGCTCCTTGGTTTCAACCCCTTCTATAACTGTTTTCATCTTAAGTACCTTAGCAATATCTACAATACTACGAATAATCTCTATATCATTCCCTGTTAAAACAGGATGATTAAGAAATTCCTTATCGATTTTAATCACATCGACATGAATATCTTTTAACATATTAAAAGAAGAATAACCACTTCCAAAGTCATCTAGGGAGATAGAGAAACCCAACTGCTTAAGCTTTGCTACAACCTGCATAGCCTTCTCCATATTCGCTGAAAATGCACTTTCTGTCAGCTCCAGTTCAATATATTTAGTACTTACTTGACACTCCTTTATAATCCCTATAAGTGTCTCATATAAACCTTCCGATAAAAGTGTTACTTGAGAGATATTAACCGATACTCTTGGAAGAGGATGAACACCTCCATGCTGCCATCGCCCAATAAGCCTACAGATTTCCTCAAACATATATAAATCTAAGCGTATAATAAAACCATTCTGCTCAAAAAGCGGAATAAACTCATCTGGATAAATCTCCTCACCATTAGGTCTATACCAGCGCACGAGGGCTTCTGCTCCTTCTACCTTTTCTGTTAATAAATTAACCTTAGGCTGTAAAGCGATTGTAAATTCCTGCGTATCTAAGGCCTGCTCCATCTCTAGGATAATCTGGCGTTGCTTTTGAATTTGGGCATTTAATTCTACTGTGTATTCTGCAATAGAATCCCCATACTGTCCTTTTACTCTTCTACGTGCTATATTCGCACAGTCAATCATATGGGAAATATCCTGCTTTAAATCCGTAATTTCATAAATGCCTATATTAAAGGTAGGATGATGATTAAGTTTTTTAAGTTCTGGAATCGCTTCTACTATATTCTTCCTATAATCATCTAGAACTTTTGGGGCGATTAAGTCTTTTAGATTTGTAAAGATTAAAAATATATCTGAACCTTCTCTTGCTAAAAAAGTTTGGTTTTTAGCTGATACTTGAAGTTCTCTCGCTAAGACTTGTAATACCTTATTCCCTACTTCATACCCTACCCAATTATTAATATAACTAAAATTATCCACATCTAAAGCAAGCAATGCATATTCTCCAGGCTCTGCATTTTCTAGAGCTTTAGCAATATCTAACTTAAACTTTGTAAGGGTTGATAACCCAGTAATCGGATCCTCGTATGCTACTTTTTGCATGGCTTTTTTCTTGCTATCTACAACATATACGATAACAATAATGAAACATACGATCATAAGGAGTACTCGGATGATTATCCTAAAAATTTTCAAAAAATTCCTTTCTATTATATCTTTTATAGACCTTGCCCTCACATGTTCTATTGTATTCGCAAAAATAATAGAATTTATCTTGTCTTTCGAAATAGCTGCATTCGCTTTATTCAAAATGGCAACAAACTCTTTAGGTAAATTTTTAGATACCCCTAAGTCAACATCTAACTCAATTCCTGTAGGATATGCTAAATAATTTTTATTATTACCATACTTAACAAGCTCATTAAAAGTATATAAGGGTGTCACTACCAAATCTGTTTCTTCTCTTGAAAGTACTTCGGATACATCTGTAATAGCATAGTATTGCTGTATGGCTATATCGGGATATCTCTTTGCCAGTTGGTTAACATCTATGTTATCAAGCTGAGCGATTCCTGCTGTTAGAGACTTTGATAAATCTAAAGCTTTCGGGGCTACAAAAACCATAGGGACTGATAAAATTTTATTGGTTAAATACATAGGTACCCCATAACGCTCTTTATGATAACCGGCATATAAATCAGCTATTCCTTTACACTGCCCTGTATCATGTGTCGCGGAGATATATTCAAACTCAATACCACACTGCTTACCTATTTCATCCAATAAATCAACTACAATCCCTCTGCCCTCTCCAGTTTTAGAATCTATATACTGAAGTGGAACAGCCCAAGGCTCTATCTCAACTACAAGCTTAGGATAAGCTTTTATTATATCCATTTCTTCTTTAGTATATGTTGGCGTACCCATAAGCCTATCCCCATAGTACTTGTGATAAAGATCCCCTTGAAAATCAACCTGATTTAAACGAATAGCTTGTAGTGCCTCTTCTAATTGTTCCAAAATTTCTGGATTACCTTTGCTCGTTGCATAATAGAAAGGCCTATTGGCTATTTTTCCTACAATTTTTATATTAGGGATATGATAAAGACTTCCACTTATAAAGACATCATACTTACCCTCTCTTAGTTCATCGTCAATATTACTACTCCCAGCCTCTACAAACTCTACCTCTATATTGTTTTTTTGGCAGTAGGACTTCATTTCATTTAAATAAAAATTTTGATTTTGTACACCTACGCGCATCCCATTGAAATCTTCAAAATCCTCATAGTAAAAGGGACTCTCTTCATACGCATAGATTAGTCCAAATTCATATCCAAAATTAGCTTCTGTAAAATCAAAAACTTCTTCTCTCTCAGGTGTTTTCTGCATAGGGCCAAAAATATCAATCTCTCCCTTTTGGAGCATTTCTAGCCCTTCCTCCAAAGTACAAGGAATATACTCATACTCCCATCCTGTATACTTTGAGATTTCATCAAAATAATCATAGCCATAGCCCTTTTTATTTTCATCTTCCCAATCTATCAAGGTCCCATAATTAGGTATATAGCCAATTTTTATCTTTTGCTCGCTGGCATATAAATAATCCATATCCACTAGCATAAATACAAAGATCATTATACATAGGGCTATATATCCCCTCTTGCTTACCTTATTTATCTCCTTCACCCCCTTATTTCTATCTCCCTTATAAAGCGTCATTCTTTATTTTATTATCTCGCGTGTTATCATTCAATTCATTTCTAATGATTTTCTTTATCTTTTTACAAATTTATTTATATTTCAACATATTTTTACCCTTATAACGTTTAATTTATTATAAATGCACAAAAGGGATAAATAGGTCCTATTTATCCCTTTTGTGCATTTATAATTTTTATCTTATTTCATTCCTTCTATAACTCTAGCAACCCATTTGCAAAGATTGGCTGATGCTTTTTGTGCTGTCTCTACTACTCTTTGGTGTGAATGCTTGCACGCCTGAATACCTGTTGCCATATTGGTGATACAGGAGATCCCTAATACTTTCATCCCTAAATAGTTCGCTACAATAGTCTCTGGCACTGTAGACATACCGATTGCATCAATTCCCATACGTGCATAGCTACGGATTTCTGCTGCTGTTTCATAGTATGGACCTGTACAAGCTGCATAGACACCTTGTTTATAAGCTACACCTATTTCATCTGCTAATTTCTTTGCATTTTCCATAAGTTCTAAGCTATAAGGCTCTGACATATCTGGAAAACGCGGTCCGAAACGCTCATCATTAAGGCCAATAAGTGGATTTGTACCCATAAGGTTGATGAAATCATCAATCAGCATAAGTGTACCGGGTTCAAAATCTGTATTGATACCACCACAAGCATTGGTTACAATCATGTTTTCAATACCTAATTGTTTCATTACATATACGGGATAGGTAACTTCTTTCATCGTGTACCCTTCATAATAGTGGAAACGTCCTTGCATAAGCATAACTTCCACACCTTTAATCGTACCAAATACTAATTGTCCTGCATGCCCCTCTACTGTAGACTGTGTGAAATGAGGAATCTCTTCATATTTAATGGTTTGTTTATTTTCTACTAAATCAACTAAGTCGCCTAAACCAGAACCTAAGATGACCCCAATCTTTGGACGGTAAGTTACCTGATTTAAAATATACTCTTTTGTTTCCATAACACGTTCGTACATACTTTATGCCTCCTTATGTTCTAAATATGCTGTCATTTGTATCCTACATACTTATTATACACGATATTTTAAATTTATTTCTATTAGACTCCCCAACTTCCCTAAAGGTTCCTTTGAAAGGTTACATAGAACCTCTTTTATTCCTTTCGTTAGACGGGCGTGGGTAGGGGGACTCTGTAGGCTTCCTTTGGAGTACTCTCCTCTTTTTATCTACTAAGTGCATAAGGGGTAGGTGGAGAGATGCTCTGAAAGCTTCCTTCGCAGGGTTACTTGCGGGCTCTTTTTTCTTTTCGTTAGACGGGCGTGGGTAGAGGGCTCTGTAGGCTTCCTTTGAAAGATTGATTAGAGCCTCTTAGAGAAGATGTACTCATGGATCTTAGCGAACTGTTTGAGCGTAGCGAGTTGTGAGCGTTCATGAGGACATCAAACTTAGAGGCTCTTATCAACCTGGAAACAGAAGCCGGAAGAGTTCCTCTACCCACACCTTCCATCTCACGCATACCAAAAAAAGGAGCCGCCCCAGGCAACTCCCTCATTAAATTCTTGTTATATCAGCACCAAGTGCTCTCATTTTCTCTTCTACACACTCATAGCCTCTGTCGATATACTTAATCTCATTGATATAAGTCTCACCATCAGCTTTGAGTCCTGCAAGAATCATGGCAGCCCCTGCTCTAAGGTCTGTTGCAGTCACTTCACTTCCTTGTAGCTGGCTTACACCTTCAATTTCTGCTTTATTACCATATACAGTAATGTTTGTACCCATATTATTTAACTGATCAACATATTGGAAGCGGTTTTCAAATACGCTCTCAAGCATTGTGCTTCTGCCCATTGCAGTACTAAGAAGCACTGTCATTTGTGGCTGAAGATCTGTTGGGAATCCTGGATGAGGTAAAGTTTTGACGTTCGTTGCAATAAGATCTTTACCTGCTGATACATGAATATAGTCATCTCCCTCTTCAATCTCCACGCCCATCTCACGCATTTTGAGTGACACAGACTCCATATGTTCAGGAATAATATTACGTACATATACCTCTCCACCTGTGATAGCTGCTGCCATCATATAAGTTCCTGCTTCAATTTGATCAGGAATAATGGAGTATTTCCCACCTTGTAGCTTCTCTACACCTTTAACGCGAATAACATCTGTACCTGCACCTTTGATGTTTGCGCCCATCATGTTAAGGAAGTTAGCTACATCTACAATGTGAGGCTCTTTTGCAGCATTTTCGATAGTAGTTGTCCCTTCTGCTAGAACTGCTGCTAACATGATGTTGATTGTTGCACCTACACTCACCACATCAAGATAAATGTGTGTACCTTTTAACTTTTCTGCTGTTGCGTAAATTGTCTCTCCTCGCACTTCAACATTCGCTCCAAGTGCTTCAAAACCTTTAATATGCTGGTCAATTGGGCGTTTTCCAAAGTTACAACCACCTGGCATAGCAACTTCTGCTTTCCCAAAACGTCCAAGAAGCGCTCCTATAAGGTAATAGGACGCTCTCATCTTCCCTATACTTTCCTCTGTAGCACAGTAACTGTATACGGTTGTTGCATCCACTTTAACAGTGTGTTTATCTTCAAAACTTGTAATAGCTCCTAAAGATTGCATCGCTTCAGTTAATAAAACTACATCCTTAATATATGGTAAATTTTCAATTTCACATATTCCATCTACTAAAAGTGCAGCGGGTAGTATAGCCACTGCTGCATTTTTAGCGCCACTAATTACTACATCTCCGGTTAGGCGTTTACCACCTCGTATACATAGCTTGCTCAACCTAAACACCTCTTAATTTGTATTTATTATTTTCGTTTAACTCTTGTTATATCTATTGCAACATGGCCTATCGCGCCTCAGAATTAGTCAATTTTCATTATACCATTAAACTTGGGAAATAAAAAGTATTTCTTCATAGGTATTTGTATAAGCATTGACAAATATAGGATCACTTAAACCTTCTATTGTAATTTTATACACTGGCACAGCTTCTTCAGACAAAATATGCATGCCTTCTGAATGATCTAACCTATAGCCAAGTTCTACGGATTCAATGACATAAGTCTCATTTTCTACTATGGGATTCTGTAATGCAAATAAGACTTGGTCAATAGGATATAAAGGTTTTGTAAGACTGACCTTATCTGTTACCTCAAGGCACCTTACCTCTGCTTCAAATACTCCATTAGGAGATATTTTCATTTTTACATAGCTGTCAAAAATAGGTAAACCTCTATATACTTCATAATATGTCACTGCTATGCCATATGACTCACTTCTATAGTCAATTTTTACTTCTTTAAGATGATCAGCCAAATCAAGCTGTCTTATAAAGTCTTTTGCAAATTTACTTGCCTGCTTAATGGATACTGCCGTTTCCTTGCTCTTAGCCGCCTCATTCCTATAACCAATATGGTCCTTATAAAATTTAAGCTGGGCCTCTCCTTTACTGTAAATCAGAGCATTTTTCCCATAGTCTCCACTTACTTCATTTGTAATGGTAACATCTGCTCTTTCTTTACCAAACAATCTATTAACAATAGCATCTCTTAAAGATGCGCTAATCTCAATAGGCTCTATCCAAATAGAAGAACGTGGTATAAATAAAGTTGGTAAATCCGCTTTAACCTGTATGTTCCTATCTGCTAATAGGCTTTTTATAGTCTGTATGCGCTCTTCAGATACTTTATAAGACCCATTAAATCTATCATAATTTATCCATGCTAACGCTATGTTTAAGCAAATAAAGATAATAAGTAAGAAGTTTAAAGCTTTATTCCATCTCATCTTACAGCCCTCCTATTCTCTATTATACCTTTTTTATATGGTTTGTCTTCAAAAGTATAGGCAGCATACTAGGCGTTTTAAAAGCCTGGTATCTGCCTCATGATTAATGGGTAATACCATTTATGGTCATAAACAGCACCCCAAGTCATATCAATATCTTCTCCTATGCCTTCTAGTAAATAAACCAGTTCCAAGTGGTCAATCATAAAATCCTCAATCCCTTGCTTCTCAAATAAGGTATACATCTTATCAATGGGCTCTAAGTAATGGGTACTCAGTGCTTTAAGCTCTACTTCTTTAGGTACAACCTCAAGAGTAGAGAAATGAGCCTCTATCACATCTTTCCCTCTTACTACTACCTGCACTAGGGCATCCATTCCTAAGCTCGCTTGCATTTCCTCTGAAAGTTGTAAACGATAGCCCTCATACATCATATTAAAAGAGTAGGTAAAGTCTAGTCCCTTTTGTTTCACATCTGCTAAGTATAAGTTATCTGCTATACTTTTAGGCATCACTTGCACCCTCTCTATAAATTCTAGGGCAACATTATAGCCTTTTAGCATACTTGTCCCTGTTTGCAGCTGCCTTGGTGCTAGATTTAAGTATTCTATAACCCCTTCAGGTCTATAGACCACTAACGTTTTCATATCTTCAGTATAAATAACATTTTCACCTTGATGCACTCTCTCTTTAACTAAAGGACTAATAAAAAGACCATTAATCATACTTTCCAGCTTTTCATAACCCTCTTCACGACTAAGATCTATAGGATTATACGATGTCAGTACCTCATAATTAAGAAGGGTTTCTTTGCTACTTGTAGGTAAAAAGCTATTGCCTGCTAAACGCACCTTATCAATGGTAGCACTAGGCTGATAAGCCATAATATGCCTTTTAAGGTCATCTGCTGTAAGTACCTTATAGATTTTCTCAATATCATCAAAGGTTCCCACCACGCTCAGTTCATACATAAAATCTTCTTCTGAGTTGACTAAGAAAAGCGTCGCCTCTTTCTCAAATTTATTTTTAGAATAGATAATGACATGGTCTATCTTTTCTTTAATCCATTTATTTTGACTCTCTCCTGTAATCGAAGCTAGATCTATCGGAAATTCATACTCATAAATAACACTTGGCATACTTAAAAGTTTTACCCAGTCTACACCATCTATTTTCTGCATATTGCCTTCTTCATTCTGCCTATCCATTAGCTTTGAAAGCTCACCTATAAGCCTTTCATATTCTCTTTTTTCATTTCCTGTCGTATCATCTAAACGATAAGCAAGGGCACCCGGTACACCCGTATTACTGTTACTGGTTTCTACAAACCATATATTGGTAGGCATAATAGGCTCATACCTAATAGTCTGCTTTAAAAAATTGTGGCTTGACATACCGCCAAGCCACAACATTCCTGTTTGTATTACAGCTATTATTATAAGAGCACCTAATAAGATCAGTTTCATACGCTCTCTTCTTGCATTCATACTTCTCACCTTTTACTTCTTAAAAGCGTTGCATCCTCTACAATGAAGGATTTAATCTGTTCTTTTTCTTTTTCAGTTTTTCTTATAATTGTAAGGTATATCTTACCTGTTTTTTCATCAGCTGGATAGCTATAGCTAATCACTACATTATTTTGATCTTCTTTAAGATCAATGAGCTGACTAAAGAGCATGGTTGCCCCTACTTCTTTTAATGTATAGGTTTTGTAATTATTGGTATCAGTGGCCTTTGGATTATCTACCTTATCACCTGTATACACAATAATCTCTATAGCTGTTCCGGTACGTGCTTCACCCATGATGTTAATCTGGCTATCAAACGTTTGAATTTCTTCTTTGCCTGCTAGTGATTGGGTAATTCTCACATATTCATCTTTTTCAAATGTAATAGCAGATGAAGTGCTCGTTGGTGTTTCCTCTTTTGCTACTGTTTGTACTGTTTTAGTCTGTACTGGTTTTTTTTCTGGTTTAATCTCTGCCCCATAAACTGCATTGGGTGCTAAAAAGGTACATCCTAATACAGCTATACTTATAAGATATTTTATTCTACTCATGTGGAACCCCCTTCCGTTTAGTTTTGACTGTAATACTCCTATTTATAGTATATATTAGTTATTTTACAGTTATATTACAAAGGCATAACGTTTAGCTTACATTAAATTGCACTGTTACTGTCGTACCTTTTCCAGGCTTACTTGTAATACTGATTTTGCCATGATGGAGTTCTACCATCTCTTTTACAATAGATAGTCCAAGTCCTGTACCTCCCTGACTTCTGGAGCGCGCCTTATCTACCCTAAAGAACCTTTCAAAAATACGCTCTAAGTCTGGTTTAGCAATACCGATTCCTGTATCTTTTACTTGAAGTGTAATAATATTTGGGTTCTTATACAGTTTCACATGAATGGTTCCTGGATCTATACTATATTTTATGGCATTTGATAAGATGTTGTGTAAGATTTGTCTGATTCTCGCACTATCTCCTATCATATTATAAATCATCTCTTCATCTGCCTCATAAATAATGCGATGACCTTTTTTCTCAATATGAATCTTCTGTGCTTCTATTGTTTCTTTTACAATTTCTTTTAGATCTAAAGGCCTCATATCCAGCTGCATCTGCTTATTATCTATACGTGAAAGCTCAAGCAAATCTTGTACCAGCGTCGTCATACGGTCTGCTTCCTTCTCCATAACGGATAGAAACTGCATGGCAATTTCTCGATCGTCAATGGCACCATCTATAAGGGTCTCCGTATAGCTTTTAACGGTTGTAAGAGGTGTACGAAGTTCATGCGATACATTGGCTACGAACTCTTTACGCATCTGATCAAGCTTCTGCTGAGTTGTAACATCTTGCATCACCACCACAACACCTTCGCTTTCTCCTCTCCCATTCATATAAGGTGCAAAATGGAGATTGTAGAATTTATCCTCGAGTGCCATCATGATACCTTCTTCATTCTTAACGCGTTCACCATTACTTTCTTCAGCAAGGAGCTTATCAAAGGATACCTCTACACCTAACTTTGGAAAGATAAAGTCAAAACGATGATCCATATTGGTATTTCCTAGCATTTCATAACATACAGAATTGGCATGAATAAGGACGCCCTGTCTATTAAAGGCCATAACCCCATCTGCCATATTCTCTAAAATCTTCTCCAGCTTACTCTTTTCACTCGATATAGCAGTCATGGTCTTACTAAGCTCTGCTGCCATGTAATTAAAACTTTGGGTAAGCTGCCCAATCTCATCCTCCGAATAAATAGGAATGCGACTAAAGGACCCTGCTGCAAGCTGCTTAGAACTTTTCGTAAGCTGCTTAATAGGCACTGTAATCATTCTAGCGAAAATCGCACTAAATACAGCTGCAATCCCCATGGCAATCATAGCTGCAAGGGTAATGGTCTTCATGACATTAAAAACATTATCATAAATATCTGTAGCATCTGCTCTTACACAAATAATAGCAAGAATTTCACCTGTTGTAGCATCTAAGATAGGCCTATCATGTTCTATATAATCATATTTGGCTTCCTTATAGGCAAAAAGTGGCCATTCAAGAGTTTGTGGTGTCTTCTTAGCAATCACTTCTGGTAGTACATCCGACACCATAATCTCCCCTACAGCTGGCTCTGACTTAGAGCCTAAAAGCACCTCTCCATTAGGAGCTAATATATAAATAGCATGCTGATTCAGTGCCACCATAGTCGATAGTGTACTTTCTACTTTATCCATACTCTCTTCAAAGTCTGCTCCACTCGATACACCAAGTCTTCCCTCTATAGTCTCTGCAGAAGACATTAATTCACGTTTAATCTTTTCATAGTGTGTATCTTCAATATTACAAATGATAAAGCTTCCACTCACTACCATAATCACGAAGACAACACTTAGATAAATCACTACGATTTTCCACTGTATACTGGTTCTCATAAGTTAGCCTCTGAAATAGTAGCCTACTCCACGTTTAGTGAGTACGAAACTTGCTTTAGATGGGTCGTCTTCTATCTTCTCTCTTAATCTTCTAATGGTTACATCTACTGTTCTTACATCCCCATAGTATTCATATCCCCATACTTTCTCAAGTAACATTTCTCTTGAAAATACCTTCCCTTTTTGCATCGCTAAAAACTTAAGAAGCTCAAATTCTCTTAAAGTCAGGTCGAGATTTCTTCCATCTTTACTGGCTTCGTATTTCACAAGGTCAATAAGTAAATTATCTTCTTCTAAGACTTTCTTTTCTTCACTTACTGATAATTTTTCTGCTTGTATATGGCTTCTTCTAAGGTTTGCTTTTACCCTAGCACTTAACTCACGCATACCAAAAGGCTTTGTCATATAGTCATCTGCACCAAGCTCTAAGCCTACTACTTTATCAATTTCTTCAGCCTTAGCTGTAAGCAGAATAATAGGTGTTTCTTTAACTTGCCTAACACGTTTACAAACCTCGAGTCCATCTAATTTAGGCATCATAATATCGAGTAAAATGAGGTCAGGGTCTACTGCTTCTATGAGTTTTAAGCCTTCTTCTCCATCATAGGCCGTACATACTTTATAGCCTTCCTTTTCAAGGTTGTATTTGATAATATCTGAGATTGGTTTCTCATCTTCAATAATGGCGATCGTTTGCATTAAAATCCCCCCACTCTTTCTATATTTATTTATATGCTTTACGGTGTTTCTTTTACCGCTTCTTTATTTGTTTCTTTTGCTGGTTCTTCTATAAGTTCAAGCCCTAGTACTGGAATACGTACAGTTGCTTTAAGCTCTTGTCCAATCTTTAATGTAGAAGTTACCCCTTCATTGGCATCCATAAGGCTTTGTACATCTATCCCGAGCTTACTTGCAATTCCCCATAGCGTATCCCCATCCGCTACCGTATAAGTTACTTCTTTTCTTTGACGTTTCTTACATAAGTCTACTAGGGTTTCCATATCCACTAGCTCATCTTCTGTTGTATAAACTTCTTCTAGTTTGACTTTATTTTTAAATTCAGCTTTTACATTTTTATCATCAAAATACACATCTTTAAGTTCTTCTTTAAGTTCATCTAAAACTTCTTCTGACTCAATAACCGCAATTTCTTTACCGTCTACAAAAAGCTTTTGGAACTTCAGTGTTACATCCATGTTTTCTCTTAAATAGCTTGGTAATTTATTCGGATCAATCATGTCCTTTTTGCTGGCATGTACTTTTTTTAGTTCATCTAAACCTTCAATTTGCACTTCTGTGTTATATTTATTTTCTAACTGTTTTTCTACAGTTTGTAAAGCCGTATCTATGTACTCTTTTTTATCGACATAACCAATGACTTCCCCACCTACACTCACTGCATAGGCATTTGGTAAAAAAGCAAAGGCTGTCCCTCCAAGGGCACCTATTGCAATAATGCCCATTAAAATAGCTTTTGGATTGGCACGGTTACGTCTTCTTTTTGTATTGCTTAAGTAAATTGTTTTTGATTTTCTTCTCATGGTTCTACCTCCTATTGTCCCACATGCAGGAAATACCCCTTCTCTTTACAATCATACCAGTTTCTCATGGCTAAATCAAAGAAAAAAGAGGTTATTGCCACAGTTATCTTTTGGCATTAACCTCTCTTCTATACATTATCGAATGACTTCTATAGATTCTGGATACATCTCTTCACCATAGTTGAATGTAACAAGAACTTCCATATCTTTTTTAATTTGATTTCTGTAGCCTTTTTCTTTATTTACAATGATATCGACCTGACTTGGTACATTAATGCGTTTTACTGTCATGGTTTCACCCGTCATGGCATCATATTCTACTAATACATCTATGTATTTAGCACCTTGACCTACATTTTCTACAGTTCCTTTATAAGTAATTTGGCTTGGTGCATCTTTAATCACGACTGAGATGGCTTCCTTACTTTCTGTGAGCACTTCTACTTTAGAACCTAATTGGATTTCTCTAAGTACTGTATCCACTCTTTGGCTGGCATCATAAAGCTCTGTATTATTTGTAACACTAACTGTCTTTTTCTCACCTTTTGAGAGAACAACAAGTTGTGGATTTTGAGCAAGGATAATGCTCTCTACAGTCCCAATAAAGCTTTCAGTGGTTGCAGTCGCTTCGATTTCTACCGCTTCATTACCTTCCATTTTCACAGTAAGCTTATCCCCTATACGTAAATCACTCACATCTACTGATTTACCATTACGTGTTATATCTACATCAGTGCTTACTAATACTTCTTTTTCTTTGCCCTTTTCGACTACGGTTACTTTATAGCCATCAGGTTTACGTACACTCTTAAGGAATTCCACATCCATTTTTTCATTTTCTACTTCTTGACGTTTTAAAACATTAATTTTAGTAACGCCTAAGTCTTCTACATAGATACGTACATTGTCCCCTACATTAAGGTCTTCAAAGGCAAGTTCTTCCCCTTGGTAAAGGATTTCACAGTTATCTTCTACTTTATAAGTTACAGTTTTCCCTGAAGTAAGAACAGAGATTGAACCACTTCTTCCAATGTTTTCAATCGTTCCTTTGTAAGTTGTCACTTCTTCTGCTGTCTGATCATTATCTCCTTCTGGTTTCGTACTTGGGGTTGTATCTTTCTCATCTAAAATTTGAATTTTAGTGAGTACTTCTACACCATTTTCCTTTGCCATTGTTACTTTTACTTTTACATTTGCTTTCACTGCATCAAAGCTTAATGCGCTGTTATTGCTATCTACAACTTTTGTATCTTTAGTAGCGGTGTAGAATTTAGTACTTCCATTCACTTCAAGAAGTACGTAGTTACTGCCTTCTGCTGCATTTTTTACAACAACTTTATCGACTCTACCTTCCAAGTTGCTCCCATCTGCTGGCGCCTCTGGTGTAACAGGTTTTTCAGGTGTGACTGGCTTTTCTGCTTGTTCAAGCTTATCTTTAAACATAAGCGCACTATAAGTCATTTGTGCACAAAGGGCACGTGTTACTTTTGTATTGGCACCCATGTTACCTTTTGCATCACCATTTAAAAGACCATTTTTGTTAAGGTATGCTACATAAGGTCTATTTTCTTCTTTAATTAAGTTATGATCTGCAAATGGTGTTTTCCCTGTGTAACTCTCTTTAGCAGTTTTTTCTTTCCCAATAACACGTACAAGGAACGCCGCTAAATCCTGTTTTGTTACAATGTTTTTTACTTCTTTGCCATCTGCTGTCTTAACCATGAATTTACTTAATTCATCTTTGCTTAAGTAACCTCTGCCAATTAAATAAGCAATCTCTTCATTACAACGTGATTCCCATGACTTATACTTATCGGAATAAGTTTTAAGTAGTGGTTTTTGAACGGCATAGTTATCTGCAATTTGTTTCTTTAAAGTCGGATCCATGTCTTTAACAACGAGTTCATCTTGATAACCTGTTGCTTTAGCAAGGATTTCAGCAAGTTCAAAGTAAGTTACCTCGGATGATGGAAGGAACTCGCCACTACTATTTCTTGACATATAACCCTTCTCTTGCATATAGCTAATCGCTGGATAAGCCCAGTGTGTATTTGAAACATCTTTAAATGTTACTGCCGCAAAAATATTAACTGACATAACTCCTGCCATCCCAAGAGCAAGGAGCAACTTAGAATAATGCTTTCTCATAAATACAGCCTCCCTAATATTTAATCTAATCTCTATTCTAATAGATTAAATCCTAAAATACAATTCAAACTAACATTGTTCAACATTTTTTAACTTGTATGTAATATACTTGAAATCTTACTTTTAAACTACCTATCAATAAGCATAAAAAAGCCCCATCTTTTCTAGAATGGGACCCTTAAAATTTCTCTAGCGCACTACTTAGCTTGGCAATGGTTTCCGATAACTTATCCATCTTCCCCTCAATACGAATAAGCAAATACATAGACAATATAATCGGAAAACCAAAATTACTAATACCACTTAAAATCTCTTCCATCTGTACTTCCTCCCTTCATCCCATGCTTTTTTATCTTTATCCTTTCCTATATCCTTAGGAGCTCAAAGGTGGGAGAGGGACTCCGTAGTATTCATTGGAAGGATTTTTCCAAAGTCATGACACGAATACGGAGGAGTGCCTCCCCCACCTCTCTCCCTAAGCAAGCATTTCTGTGCGCAGATATCCCTAGCGCTTCAGAGATGGCAGGGGTACTTCGTAATATTCATTCGATGGAGCTTGGCTAAAAAATCTTAATGGGTTTATGGCGTTCATTTTCAAAAGGAGTTTAGATTTTTCCAAGCTTTTGAGACGAATATGGAGAAGTAGCCCCTGCCATCCATATCCCTAAGCAAGTATTCTATGTGCAAGATATCCCGAGGGCTCCAAAAGTGGGAGAGACACTCCGTAGTATTCATTGGAAGAATTTTGACTGAAAAATCTTAGTGAGTTTTTAAAATGGATTTTAGCTGCATGTTTGAGCGTCAGCGAGTTTGCAGCATTCATTTGAAAAAGGAACTTAGATTTTTCCAAAATCCTAACACGAATACGAAGGAGTGGCTCCCCCACCTAGTTCCCTAAGCCATCTTGCACTCTATGCTTGCTCCAAATTCACTTCATCCACTTGTTGAATCACATATTTAGCACCTACAATGCTATCTACTGCTGACTTTTCGCCAACGGCTCCAGTTGCTAGTACTGTATCCATAACGGCCTTAATCTGAGTTCCTTCAAGTGATTCACCCGGATTCGAAATCGTGATTGTCTCCTCTTTACCTGCTGGTGTACCAAATACAAGTACTAAACTTCTTTTTGTAATTTCCATATTCCTACCTCCTAAATTTGATTTATTCCATGTACTCTGTTTTTTCTCTATTAGACTGTCTTAATAAGCTGCTCTTCTGTTACCTTCATGATCTCTTCTAAGCTTTCTGCATTTAAGCTGCCAATCGCTTCCCCTAAGTTATAAAGGGATTCATCTGTTGCACTTTGGTTACAATGAGCCAGTGTCTGAGATCCTTTTTTAAATTTTAATACAACTTTTACTTCGTCTTTTTTAGTGTTTACTGCCATTTTGCATTCCTCCTTGATTTTTTATTAAGCTCCGGTGCTTACACCTTATATATAGTCCTATGTCTCTCAAATTCCCCGAAAAATTTTTTCTAATTTTTTAAGTGCCCTTTCTTTACGTCCTGCAACTGCCTTAACCGTAATGCCTAACTCAATTGCTATTTCTCCAAGAAGTTTTTCTTCAAAATAAAACTTCCTTATAACGAGACATTCTGAAGGCTTCAATCTTTTCATACCTTCTTCTAATCTTTTATACTCTTCTTGCTGTACGACTTCTCTAACAAAATCATCTGCTGTGCCTGTAAGGTCACTATACCACTCTAAATCTTGATCCTGCATAAGATGAGCTCTCATTTTGTTACGATACTTTTTACCCCATCTATAAAGCACCATCTTATAGTAAGCTTCAAAAGGCACCCCTTTCAGCTGATCATAATGCTGTAAGGCTCTCATTAAGAGTAAATAGCTTTCTTGATATAAATCTTCTTGTTCATCATCCACATAACTTAATTTTCTAGCCCAACTTTTCCACAAAGGAGCAAACTTATTCCACAATATGTAGATTTCTTCTTTTGTCATAACAAACCTTTCCGCTGCAGCTTGTTTAATTTGCGCACCCTTACTTTATCAAATTCATTTTCAAAAGAAGAATCCATACTTGGTTAAATTCTTATAATAATTTAACTTTTTATCCTAAATATTCTTGCAATTTATAAGAAGACTTACTATAATACTATTAATATCGAACATATGTTCCAATTTATAATTTAAGGAGATGATGAGATGTATTATCTATGTCAGGCTATCGTTCCTTTCTACGATGATTACGGTCATAATATGACTTACACCTTACTTTCTGATGGCACAAAATCTACTTACTGCTTTCCTATTAAGAACTACATTTACCGTATGTTCTACCAACTTTATCTAGACCCTGTAGCTGTTAGGAACTGCTCTAGCCGCATTCTTCATTCAAAAGGTAACTTGCCTCTCTTACTTTCTCCGGCCTATATTTTTATTCCCGTTAAGATGCGTAGACCTATTGGACGCCAAGATGGTGCCTTCGGTTATGTTCTTCTTAGCGCCATCAAAAGCTATCAAGATGGTGTCATTACTTTTACTGATGGCACAACTCTCGCCACTTGCTCCAGCGATGCTTATATTGCTCATAAAATGAAAGATGCTAAACTCCTTGGTTACGCCTATAAAGAAAATAGGGTGCTATTAGAGGCATAACCAAGAATCCCGTCCAGGCTAGGTGATGATACTCTTCCAGCTTCTGTTTCCAGAATGCTAAGAATCTCTAAGCTTGATAGATGCATGAACGCTGCAAACTCGGCTACGCCTCAAACATACAGCTAAAAACCATGCATCTATCTTCACAAAGAGATTCTAGGCATTCCTTCAAAGGAAGCTTACAGAATATCCCACCTATCCTGTATAGGGCTTAAGCTTATTAACGCTCTGTCTTCTCCTACTGCGACTTCACTTCCAGTAGCTAAGAATGTGTATGTCCCTTCGGTCAAACAATTCGCTAAGTACCTTGTTCACGCACTCACTAACGCATTCTAAGCACACCTCCATAAAGAAGCTACGTAGGAGCAGCCCACATCCCTCCATCTTCGCTACATTGCAGAAAGAGGACATGGCAACAAGGCCAAAATGGTAATGGATTCTCTGGAACCTGCCTACGTAACTTTCAGCTAAGAAACACATGAAATGAAAAAATGATGTACTTAGTCACACTGTTTGAGCGAAGAGAAACGTAGCGAGTTTGTGACGTTATCATTTTTGAATGAACAGTGTTTCTCTGAAAGTGGAGTGAAGCAGGTGGAGGAGAATTCAATTACCACGACGCCCCTTCCTAAAAGCTCTATACTCTCCATACGCAAAAGAAGGAGTCGTTATACAACGACTCCTTCTTTTTTCATTTAAAATGGATACCAGAAGTATCCTATATTCGCTTTTAAAATAAGTCCAACAGCAATGAAGAGGATTCCTATTACAAGAGCTACAATGTCTAAGCGTGTAAAAGGTTCTCTTACATACCATGTTCTTGTTTTATCTTTACCAAAACCACGTAGATCCATAGCGTTAGAAACCACTTCAATACGATCAAGTGACCCAAGTACGAGCGGTATAAGGACGCTCATGTAATTCTTTAAGATGGTCATAACAGGCGCATCACCTCTCTTGAAGGCTACACCTCTTGCCTCTTGGGCCATAATAATGTGCTTTACTTCTGCCTGAATATCTGGCACATAACGAAGTGCAATACTTACGGTATACGCCACTTTGTAAGGTACACCAATACGGTTTAAGCTGCTTGCAAATTTACTTGGATGTGTTGTAAATAAGAAAATCAGCGTAATCGGCAGTAAGGCAATATACTTACAGGAAATCGTAAGGACATAAAATAAGTTTTCTAAAGTAAGGGTATAAAAACCTATTTTAAAAAGTACTGTTGTAGAGCCTGCCAGCTCTGACCCATGGTTAGGTGTCAGGATAAGCAGCAGGATGGAGTTAAACAAGGTAAAGCCTAGAATAAATCCAATCAGTACACGCATGCGTCTAAATTCTATTTTGGAACAGTACAAAAGGATAGCCCCAATGACAATAAGGGCTAAAAAGATACGGATGTCCATAAACATGAAAGTAAAAATACTCCATAAGACAACCCATATGAGCTTCACGCCGCCATCTAACTGATGAAGAAAAGAGGGCTTATCAATATATAATGAACCTGTATTATTCATGGGTTAATGTTCTCTCCCTTTTTGAATCACTTGCTTTAAGAATGTACTCTCATCTTCTACATCATAAAGTCTTGCTAATCTACTAATCGAAGTGTCTTTTAAGTTAGCCGTTTGCATCACTTCTTTTTGGCTCAGCACATGATAAATGGTATCGTCTGCTAAAATCTGTCCACTTGATAAAACAATGGCTCTATCTGCATACTCTAAAGCAAGCTGAATATCATGTGTAATCATGATGACTGTAATGCCTTCCTCTTTAAGCGTCATAAGGAAGTTCATAAACTCTGTATAGTTTTTATGGTCTTGGCCTGCTGTAGGCTCATCGAGTACAATCACTTTAGGTTTAAGTGCTAAGATCGAAGCAATGGTTACACGCTTTTTCTGACCATAGCTTAAAGAAGCTACAGGCCACTTTTTATAAGGCGCAAGTCCACATTTTTCTAAGGCTTCCGTAACTCTTACTTTCACCTCTTCTTCAGAGTATCCAAAGTTACGAAGCCCAAAGGCTACTTCATCATAAATCATATATTTCGTAATCATATGATTTGGATTTTGCATCACATAGCCAATCACATCTGCACGTTTACGAATAGACCACTTGGTTATATTCTGACCTTCATAAAGCACTTCACCTTGATCTAACTTACAGAAACCTGTAAGGGCCTTTAATAAGGTAGATTTTCCTGCACCATTATTACCGAGAATAGCTAGGAACTCTCCTTTATATACGTTAAAGGAAATATCCTTTAAGATATTACCTCTTTCCTTATCATAAGCAAACTGTAAATTTTTACATTCAAGTAAAACTTCATGTTCATCTTTTTCCTGAGTAGGTTTTAAGTCTGTTAATACTTGCATGACTTTATCTTTATATTTTGTAAGCGTACTTATATCTGTTAGCGTGCTTTCTTCCTTTAAATCAATCTCACAGTTTTTAAGTACTTCTATATAAAGGGGCTCTCTTAAACCATTTTCTTCAAGTACACCGCTACGTAACACTTCATCTGGTGTGCCGTTAAAGACGATTTCACCTTTACTTACGAGTACCACTCGATCAAAATGATGCGAAAGTACATCTTCAATACGATGCTCCACTACAATAATTGTTTTATCCGTTCCTTTATGGAGGGCATCAATGGTATCCATAGCAAGCTGACCACTCATAGGGTCAAGGTTAGCTAAAGGCTCATCAAAAAGCAAAATATCTGTTTGCATAGCCATAACCCCTGCCATAGCTACCTTTTGCTTTTGACCACCACTTAGGTTTTGAGGACTTTGCTCACTAAAAGTCTCCATACTAAAGTTCTTTAGAATGTCTTCTACCTTTTCATGCATATGAGGTACAGGCATACTATCATTTTCAAAGGCAAAGGCCACATCTTCGCCTACACTTAGTGCAATGAACTGACCATCTGCATCTTGAAGAATCGTTCCTACCTTTTTACTAATTGCCTCCAAGCTTTTTCCATATAAAGGCGCACCCTCTAATAAGAGTTCACCTGACATCTTTCCTTTATAAGCATGAGGAATAAGACCGTTCAGACAATGTGCAAGGGTCGATTTTCCACTTCCACTTGGTCCTGCGATTAATACTTTCTCGCCAGTTCCTATCTCCAGGTTAATATGCTTTAAGGTAGGATTTTTGAGATTATCATATTGAAATGAAAAATTTTTAAAACAAATACCCATCACACTGTCCTCCTTATATCGTAAATTTTATTATAAAATCTCTATTTTCCTTTGTCAAATGCTCTAATATTCACCAATCTTTTTATATTTGTTTACATCTTTAAACATGTGTACTTGCCACTTCCCTCTGGCTTGTAAATCATAAGTGATATCAATAATATGCCATTCCCCTGTCTCTTCATCATAGACCTCATTCCAAGCATGATACCCCTTGGCATTAGATGTATAACCTTTGACCAACTTCACAGGAATACCTTGACTCCTTAACAGAACTGCATAAAGTGAGGCAAAATCATAACAAATCCCCGTCTTCTCCTCAACAATCTTATCAATATCAGGAAGGTACGTACTCGGCAAGGTGGCAAGTTTATCATAATCATAAGTATACTCCCTTATCACATAATCATACAAACGCCTTACGCATTCATTCTTCTGCTCTATTCCCTGGGTAATTTCTTCCCCTTCTTTGACTGCCATAGACGATTCCTGCCAATCAATATTTTGAATAGAATTAAGGTATACCTCCTCAATTTTTTCCATATTCAGCTCCACCTCTGTACACTTAACCAATCTAAATTTATCCGCCTTCGTATTTTCTAAGACACTAATTTTGTAGGTACCATTTCCCATTTGAAGAGGATAAGTCTCCACCTTCCCCCCTTCATCTAAATTATAAACATACTTCCCCTCTCCCTTCTCAATGATCACCTTGAGTCTCCTTTTATTCGGGCTTACATAGCTTATATGTACAATACCCTTATCGATATCCTTTTGGTCGATGACCACTTGGTTCGCATCAAGGTTTATCTTTAGAAAACTTAATCCTATTATAATAAATACGATACTTTTATAAAACCAGCTTTTCATAGCTTTCATCCTCCCTCTAAATTGCTCTCTTTTTATACTTAGTATATGCAAGATGAAGACTTATTGTCTAAATTTGTACCATCTTCCTACTTCATATTTTCTGCTTACTCATACAAAAACAGCTACCTTGCTCCCTAAGCTTAGCAACTGTTTTCTATGATTGTATCTGTTACTCTACAAGTTGTCCCCTTAACTAAAATCGCTGTCATATTATATCATAATTTTAATAATTTAATATATT
>OBXO01000136.1_pt1 | contig 85644 bp, 91 predicted proteins | sample 1501431 | NCBI WGS metagenome assembly OBXO01 (sample SAMEA2580163, study PRJEB22360) | human gut metagenome | biome: human gut; feature: human-associated habitat; material: faeces | place: Denmark | collected 2008/2010
ATAGGTTGCTGGTGTGCCTCGCGGTCTTCAAAACCGTTGTGGGGGGTTAAGAGCCTCCCGGGTGGGTTCGATTCCCACCTCCTCCGTTCAAACCATATCCGGGGCAGAAGGAGTGATAATGATGGGAAAAAATCAGGAATTACTGAGAAAACTCCCTAAAATTGATGAGATGCTGCAGGATGAGCATCTTATTTTTTTTACGGAAATAATGCCGCGGCAGGTAGTTGTGGAGACGCTGCGCGAGGTGATTGATATGGTGAGAAGAGAGATAATCGATGGGAGAAGAGAGGAAATCCCGGCGGTGGAGGAACTGGCCGGACTGGTGAAACAAAGGGTCTTTGAAGAGCAGGGAAAAAGCCTGCGCCGTGTCATCAACGCCACCGGCGTTGTCCTGCACACCAATCTCGGGCGAGCCAATCTTTCCAGGAGAGCCTGCGAGAGCGTATTGGAGGCGGCCGGTTATTACTCAAACCTGGAATACGATATAAAGAAAGGGAGCAGAGGTTCGCGCCATGACCATGTGGAGCAGTTGATCAGGAAAATTACCGGAGCGCAGGCCGCTATGGTCGTGAATAATAACGCCGCGGCTACCATGCTGTGCCTCTCGGCATTGGCCCGCGGAAAAGAGGTGATCACCTCAAGAGGCGAGCTGGTGGAGATTGGCGGATCCTTCAGAATACCGGAAATCATGGAAGAGAGCGGCGCGCACCTGCTGGAGGTCGGCGCCACGAATAAGACAAAACCGGCTGATTACAGGAAGGCGTTTCATGGAGAGATGACCGGCGCATTTTTAAAAGTACATACCAGCAATTACAGGATTGTTGGTTTTACGCAGGAAGTATCGATTCGGGAGCTGGCGGCTTTGAGGGATGAGTCGGAGGAATTTTCTGTTCCGGTTATTTATGACATGGGCAGCGGGCTGATGACGGATTTAAGCGGCTGCGGCATCGGAGAGCCTACTGTGACGGAAGTGCTGAAAGAGGGTGCTGATGTGGTGCTTTTCAGCGGGGATAAGCTTCTCGGAGGGCCTCAGTGCGGTGTTGTCATCGGTAAAAAGGAATATGTGGACCGGATGAAGAGCCATCCCATGGCAAGAGCATTCCGCGTGGATAAAATGACGCTGGCCGCCCTGGAGGCGACATTTTTCGAATACCAGGATTCCAAACGGGCGATGCGGGAAATTCCCGTTCTGCGCATGATTACAGAGACAGGGATACAGCTTAAAGAGAAGGCTGAAAAGCTGTGCGGTCAGCTTTCTGAAGCAGCTCCTTCCCTGGAGTTTATGGTGGAGGCATGCAGGGATCAGGTGGGCGGAGGCTCTGCGCCTCTGGTTATGCTGGAAGGTTATGCGGTAACCGTATCCGGGGAGGACTTTAACGCCGAGCGTTCAGAACGGCTGCTGCGCAAAGAGGAACTTCCAATTATTGCAAGAGTGGCACGCGATAAGCTGTGGCTGTCGGTGCGTACCATCGATGAGACGGAATTTAAATGGATCCGGGAGGCATTTTCGAAACAGAATCAGGTGAGGTGGCAGGATGCATAATGTAATAGTCGGTACGGCGGGTCATGTGGATCATGGTAAAACCTGTCTGATTAAGGCATTGACAGGCACGGATACAGACCGGCTGAAAGAGGAACAAAAGAGAGGCATCACAATTGAGCTTGGATTTGCCAGTTTGGCCGGGGAGGAAGGGCAGCACATTGGAATCATCGACGTACCGGGACATGAACGGTTTGTCAAAAACATGCTGGCCGGAATCGGCGGCATTGATCTGGTGCTGCTGGCAGTTGCGCTGGATGAGGGGGTAATGCCTCAGACAACCGAACATTTTGAGATACTCAAAATGCTGGACATACGGCAGGGGATACTGGTTTTCACCAAGGCTGACATGGTGGACGAAGAATGGGCGGATATGGTGGAAGAGGACACGAGGGAGATGGTGAAGGGAAGCTTCCTCGAAAATGCAGAGTCTGTCCGCGTATCTTCTTATACCGGGCAGAATATAGAGACATTGCGTAAAATGATACTGGAAGCGGTTCGGGATACGGCAAAACGCAGGGATGAGCAGGAACTGTTTCGTCTTCCCATAGACAGAGTGTTTTCAATGGAGGGGTTTGGCACGGTGGTGACGGGCACGCTGCTGGAAGGCTGCTGCAGGCTGGGCCAGGAGATAGAAGTCTATCCCCAGGGACGCATTGTCAAGATAAGAGGAATTGAAAATCACGGGGAGAAGGCGGAAACTGCTTATGCCGGCCAGCGCACGGCCCTCAATCTGGCGGGAATTAAGAAGGAGGAACTGGAGCGCGGAGAGATTCTTGGGGCTGTGGGTTCCATGCCGGTCAGCCGCCAGCTTGACGCCAGAGTGCGGCTTTTTAAAAGCTCCCGGCGTTTGCTTTGCAATGGGGACCGGGTACACATCAGTTACGGTTCGGCTCAGTCCATCTGTAAAGTGGTTCTTTTGGACTGTGATGAAATAAAAGCGGGAGAAGAGGCCTATGCACAGCTCCGGTTTGACGAACCGGTATCCGTTAAACGCGGAGATCACTTTATTATCCGCTTTTATTCCCCTGTGGAGACATTTGGGGGCGGAGTCATCCTGGAGGCGGACGCCGGAAAACATAAGCGCTGTCAGAAGGAGGCGCTGGATATTCTCAAAATCAAGGAATACGGCCGGGATGATGAAGTATTGGAAGCAATTATAAAGGAGAGAAGCAGATATTTTCCGGAGCTTTCCGAGCTGTCGCTGAGACTGAATGCAGCTCCCGCCCATACGGAGGAGCTGCTGGAAAAGTTGAAAAAACAGAAGAAAATTCTGGCCGTCAACGGAAAGAGCTGTATTCATAAAGAGTACTGGGACATAATCACCGAGTTTGCAAAGCAATGCCTGAAACGTTTTCATGAGGCAAATCCCATTGCCTCCGGTATCGAAAAGGAGGAGCTGAAAAGCCGTCTGGCGGAACATTTTTACCTGAAGGATGCGAAACGGTCCGAAGAGCTTTTCCAGGAGCTGGTGAAACGCGGCATCGTGATCGTTTCCGGAAGTACGGCTGCCCTGAACGGTTATACGGGAGGCTGTTCCGGTGAACTGTCCGGTATGATGGAGGCCATACGGGAGTGTTACCGCTTAGCCGGTGTGGAAGCGCCGACGATAGATGAAGTGATTAACGGCTTTAAGGATAAAAAGCAGGCCCGGCAGATTATTACGGAACTGGTCAGGCAGGATGCTCTGGTCAAAGCCGCCCCCGGCATCTATATGGGAAAACAGGAATGGGAAAAGGCGGTTTTTGTCCTCAAAAACCATCTGGATACGCATCCTGATATCTCACTTGCAGAGTACCGGGATCTTCTGGGAACCTCCAGAAAATATGCAGTCATGCTACTGGATGCATTTGACCAGCGCAAGATAACAAAAAAGCAGGGGGATGTCCGTATCTTATATAAATAATAAAGGGAGAGTGGGAGCAGATGAATATCAGTCAAAATAAAAAAAACTTAATAATGAGCGGAGCGGTGATGGGCCTTTTGGGCGCGCTTCTGGCCTTTATGGGAAATCCAAAGAATATGGCAATTTGTGTCGCCTGTTTTATCAGGGACTCTGCCGGAGCCATGAAACTCCACACAACCTCTGCGGTACAATATATGAGGCCGGAAATAGCCGGATTCGTCTGCGGAGCGTTCCTGATAGCAGTTATAACGAAGGAATACCGTTCTTCAGCCGGTTCTTCACCGATGCTCCGTTTTCTTCTGGGCTTCATCATGATGACAGGCTCCCTGGCATTCCTTGGATGCCCGCTGCGCATGCTCATCCGCATGTCGGCCGGAGATCTGAATGCCTATGTCGGGCTGCTGGGCTTTGGCGCAGGCGTATTCACCGGTACGGCGGCGCTGAAGAGGGGATTTACCTTGGGCCGGGCCTATCCGTCGTCAATCGGGTCGGGGGCGGTGCTTCCCGTTCTTCTGACAGTTTTGCTTCTATTATATAATGTTACAGCATTATTTGCGGGCAGCGAGACAGGCCCCGGCAGCATGCATGCCCCTGTTCTCGTATCTTTGGCCGCAGGGCTTTTATTCGGTGCAATAGCCCAGAAAAACAGGGCCTGCTTTGCGGGCAGCCTCCGTGACGTGTTTCTGATGAAAAACTTTGACTTGTTATCAATTATCGGCGGCTTTTTCATCGTAATGCTTGCTTTTAACATATTAACGGGCGGTTTTAAGCTTTCATTTGAGGGCCAGCCCATTTCCCATTCCCACCATCTTTGGAATTTCCTTGGTCTGTATGCGGTGGGGTTTGCTGCCGTACTGGCGGGAGGCTGTCCCCTGAGGCAGCTTGTGCTGGCCGGTCAGGGGTCGTCCGATTCAGCGGTGACTTTCCTGGGACTGTTGGTAGGAGCGGCTTTTTGTCATAACTTCGGGCTTGCGGCAGGGGCGGCGGCAGCAGCTACGGAGACGGCAGAGGCGGTGTCAGGCGGACTCACGCCGGCCGGAAAGACAGTTCTCGTTGTCAGTATTGGAGTGCTGTTACTGATAGGATTTAAAAAGAGAGAAAAGACAGATAAAAAATAATAATCAGGAGGAATAGAGATGAACGAAGTGGATGCAAGAGGTTTATCCTGCCCGGAGCCGGTGCTGCTTACAGCGCAGGCGTTAAAATCCGGCTCCGGCGTACCGCTGAGGGTGCTGGTCAGTGAAGCATACGCCAGGCAGAATGTGGAAAAATATGCGAAGAGCCAGGGCAGGCAGGTATCTGTGACGGATAAAGATACGGAATTTGAAATTCTGATAAATTAGAAGAGATGGGGGAGCGCCGTGATACGGAAAAAAGAGCCGAAGGTAATTATTACGTTTCACACTACGGCAGGGGCCATTGAACTGGAGCGAAGCTGTAAAGCCGAAAAGATTCCGGGCCGGATTATACCCGTGCCCAGGGAACTTTCGGCAGGCTGCGGCCTGGCCTGGTGCTCGCCTGAAGGTGAAAAAGGACGGCTGGGAATCCTGCTGAAGAAGGAAAATGTTGAATGGGAAGATATGGTGCAGATGCTGTTTTGAGGAGGGGAGTGATTAGGATGGGAATTTATTTTGATAATGCCGCAACGACGCTGAAAAAACCGGACTGTGTGATCAATGCGGTGACAGAGGCATTGAAAAACCTTGGTAATTCCAGCCGCGGGGCCTATGAGGCTTCCATGGATGCGTCACGCCTTATTTATGACACGCGTGTGCGGCTTGCAGCGCTGTTTCACGCAGGGGAACCGAGGCAGACTGCATTTACCTCCAATTCCACCGAAGCTCTGAACACGGCAATTTTAGGGCTGTTACGAGGTTCCGGCCATGTAATAACCACGGTGATGGAACATAATTCCGTGCTGCGTCCGCTTTACCGGCTGGAGACAATGGGAACAGAGCTTTCATTTCTGAGCTGCGGTGAAAGGGGAGAGCTTCGCTGTGAAGGACTGGAGGCAGCACTGCGGCCCGATACCGGAGCGGTCGTCTGTACGCATGCGTCCAATCTGACCGGCAACAGCGTGGATTTGAAAGGAATCGGAAACTTTTGCCGCGAACACAATCTTTTATTCATTGTTGACGCATCTCAGACAGCCGGGACCCTGGAGATTGATATGCAGGCCATGAATATAGACGTGCTGTGTTTTACCGGGCACAAGGGCCTGTACGGTCCCCAGGGGACCGGAGGGATTTGTGTCCGGGAGGGATTGCATACCTCACCGCTAAAGTCAGGCGGAAGCGGTATTCAGACTTACAATAAAGAGCAGCCTTCGCAGATGCCTGCGGCCCTGGAAGCAGGAACCCTGAACGGCCATGGGATAGCGGGGCTTCATGCCGCGCTGTCGTTTATAGAAGAAGTTGGCGTGGAGGCGATTCACGGCAGGGAGATGAAGCTGATGCGGAAATTTTATGATGGAGTAAAGGAGATTCCCGGCGTGCGGATTTACGGAGATTTTTCGGATGACAACCGCGCTCCGATTGTGGCACTCAATATCCGGGACTATGACTCAGCGCAGGTCAGTGATGAGCTGGCAGTCGGCTATGGGATTTCCACCAGGCCGGGCGCCCACTGTGCGCCTCTGATGCACCAATCCCTGGGCACAGTGGAACAGGGCATTGTGCGGTTCAGCTTTTCCTGGTTCAACACCGAGGATGAGATAGAAACGGGGATACGGGCGGTTGGAGAGCTGGCAGGTGTATAAATAATAAATAGAGGCAATGAAGAAAAGGGACACTGACTGATGCGGTGTCCCTTTTTCAACCCATTTGAGGGCATCTGTCTGTTTCTTTAACCGGCTCCCCGTTTAGAACGGGGGCTGATTTGCCCTCTTTGTCAGGCGTCCTGTTTTACATGATCTTCAGTCATGAATTTTGTATAGTTCGGATCAATATTATAGCGCTTCATATAAATCTTGTGCAAAATGATCTGCAGGAAGAACAGCATGACTACACCGATTGGAAGCAGAACAAACGGCGAAATCTCGGTAAAACCGAATATCAGGTATAAAACTGCGATGACACCTCCCACAGTCAGCGCATATGGAAGCTGTGTTCCGACATGGTCGATATGGTCCGCACCGGAGAAAATGGAGGCCATAACCGTGGTATCGGATACCGGTGAAGCATGATCACCCAGGATAGCGCCGGAAAGAACTGCGCCGCACATGCCGACTGAGAATTCTACATCACCGGTGAGCGTATAGCCTAACTGGATAGCCAAAGGCGTCATGATAGCCATTGTGCCCCAGGACGTTCCGGTGGCAAAGGCAACGAGAATGGAACATCCTAAAACGAGAAGCGGAAGCAGACCGGTCGGGATGCTGGCGCCGACATACTGAGCTACGAAAGCGCCCAGCCCCATGCTTTTGGTGACGGAGCCTAAGGACCATGCCATAACAAGAATTGCTCCGGTTAAGGCCATAAGCTTAAAACCGTCTACAATCGTATTCATCGTTTCCTCAAATGTCATGATATGGCTGGTGAGGGCGATCACAATTCCCGTTACCGCCATGCCGAAGGAACCCCAGTAAAGAGCCATCTGCGCGTCACATGCGTCGAGAATTGCCATAATGCCGGTGGCGGTTCTGGCCGGATTTGTGTAGCCCGTGTAAATGATACCGGATATAATAATCGTAAACGCCACTGCAATCGGGAGGACGAAGGAGCGGATCATTGGTTTGGTGCGTTTCGGTTCGCCCAGTTCATTGCCGACATCAAGCATCGGGTTTGCATCCGGCTTGGTGTACTGCCCCGTTTTTAGGGCACGGACCTCTGCCTTCAGCATGGGGCCGTAATCGCGTCCGGTATACATTAACATGCCTACGAAAATAAGAGTGAATATAGAATACATGTTAAACGGCAGACCTTTTATGTAAGCGCTGACCGGTGAAATTCCGGTGATTCCGGCCTGTTCCAGACCCTGTTCGATCATACTGATCTGATAGGCGATCCAGTCGGAAATAAATAAAGCGGCCGCAGGAGCTGCGGTAGAGTCTAATACATAGGACAGTTTCTCAGAAGAAATTCTGTAATCCTTGCATATGTCACGGAAGACATTGCCGTCAACGGCGGCAACCAGACAATCGTTGACGGAGCAGGCCATTCCAAGCCCCCATGTGCCCAGACAAACAGAACGCCTTTTTTTAAAACGCCTTTTCGCGGCTTCCGCCAGTGCAAAGCTGCCTCCCAGCTTCCATATGAAGGAAATTCCGACACCCATAAAGAGGGTAAAGAGTAACAGTATTACATTATCCGCCATATTGCTGGAAATGACAGATAATGCATAGGAGCATGCCCCTAGCGGGTTCCAGCTGCTGATGATCAGTGAACCTGCAAAGAGGCCTGCGAACATGGAGATTAGAACCTGCTTTGTCGCAAAACATAAACCGATAGCGATGATAGGTGGAACTAAGGCCAGTATCCCATAGTTGACTTGCATATCCATATATCTTCCTCCTTTTTGTCGGCCGGCCGGTGTCACCCTCATTTTTATTATTAGGGATGCCCCCCTCCGTTAAGCCGGCCGATTATGCCGGATTAAAAAGCAAATAACGTGCCAAAAAGGACGAATGAGGTGAAGAAAAATGAAAAGTGTATGGATAACAGGCAAAAAAGGACAGATAGAAAATATATTTACAAGCTGGTTTCACTAAAACGATATATTAATTGTCAGTTAAATGACAGTTTGAAATGACATATGGTAAAGTCTGTCAATTAAATGTAAAACTTTATCGTGGCTGTGTGATATCAGGTTGATGTATGTTGAGGCGGTTAAGCTTGCGGTAAAGTGTTCTGAGACTGATTCCCAGCTCAGCTGCGATTTGTTTTTTACCCTCTAATGTATATCCGTATTTTTCCAGAAGCCCGGCAAGCACCTGTTCCCCGCTGTTTCGCACCGGGGCCGGTCCGGGTTCCGTTTCTTCACATAGCCGTGCTTTCAAAGTCAGGATTTCCGGCAGGTCTGCCGGAGTCAGCGTATCCGTCTCACAAAGATTGGCGGCATATTCAAGCATATTCTGAAGCTCACGGACATTGCCGGGCCAATCGTAGGAGACCAGCAGTGCTTCAGTCTCCGGAGCGAACTTTTTCAGAGGGGTCCGGATTCTGGACCGGAGATGCTCGAGATAGCTGGCGGCGATAGGCATAATATCTTCCCTTCTTGAACGCAGAGGCGGCAGCTTCAGATTGATCACATTAATCCTGTAAAACAAATCCCCTCGGAATGTGCGCTCTGCCACCATTTCGCTGAGGCTCCTGTTTGTGGCGGCGATTATTCTGATGTCCAGATGCACTTTCTTATTAGAACCGACCCGTTCCAATTCATATTCCTGGAGTACCCGCAGGAGCTTGGGCTGGGCAAACAGCGGCAGTTCCCCGATTTCGTCCAGAAACAGGGTTCCCCCCTGTGCCATTTCTATTTTACCGATTTTACCACCTTTTTTTGCACCGGTAAAAGACCCCTCTTCATACCCGAACAGCTCACTTTCAAATAAAGTATCGGGAATACCCGAACAGTTTACCGCTACGAAGGGATATTTACTGCGGCAGCTTTGTTCGTGAATGGCGCGGGCCACCAGTTCCTTGCCGGTTCCGGTTTCGCCTGTGATTAGGACAGGGGTAGGGCTGTCGGCTACTTTTTTAATCAGCCGGTGGATTGTTTCAATATGAGGGCTCTGGCCGACAATTCTTCCAAAAAATCCGGATTCGGCCTCCGGCTCGGATAGCTCTCCGGAAAGCCGGATGAAAAAAGCGATGATTTGCTCTCCGTTCATGACGGCCCGCGTAGTGATCTTGGTAGCCATGTTTCCAATCGTCACATTTTTCTCGAACAGGTTAGTGCCGTCCATGATTTTTCTTACTACGGCTTCCGGAAAAAGCTGCCAGAGGGATGAACTTGTACTGTTGCAGAACTTAAGAAAGTTGGAAGCCATCTGGTTATACTGCAAGATCACTCCGTGGGGATCGGTGAGAAGCACCGGCTGGGGGTGTAGCTCTATGGATGCGGCCAGTATGGCGTCCAGATTGGCAAAACTGCTATTTCCCGTTTTATTGGCCAGAAGATCTCCTATCAGGTTGGCCAGTTCGGTGATTGCATTCAGGTAAACAGCCGTGCTGTCAATAATGCGCCGCTGTCCCTCTTTTGTAAAAGAAGTAAAGGATGCCACTCCCGCGATTTCAGTACCGGCATGAATGCAGCACAGAACCTCTATCGTGGATGGACAGTGTTCTTTAAAACGGCAGCCAATGCAGGACGGCATTTCACCGGGCTTGTTGACAAGAACGCTGCCGTTTTCAATGACTTCCCGTATAAAGGGCGCGTGTACCACGCGGCCTTTTTTCTTTAAGTAGGTAGGGGTGCAGAAGAAAAGGTTGCTGCTGTCATCAAAGATAGCGATTTCCAGACGGAGCGCATCGCTGACGGCAGTCACCAGCCTTTCGGCCGAGGCACGGATTTCCTCCAGATTTGCCATGTTATTCCTCCTTTATTGATGGTGATGCTGAGTGCCCATATGAAAACAAGTGTGGAATTTAGCGCCGGATTTCTGCGATGAACGCAGAAACCGTTTATGCGCGGTATAATGCCCGCTCTGCGGTCATTATACCATATATTCAGGAGCAATGACAGTATAAATGGCAAATTTGTCAATTATGTGTCAATTGACAATAATTGACAAATGACAAGCGGTTAATCGCAATTGTGGCAATTTTATTTGGTATTGAAAAGGAGAGGAATGAAAATATATGGTAGAATGTAGACCTGTGATTTTTTTATAAACGATAAAATTCCCAGATATTAATGGGATATTGCAGACTTTAAAAATATTTTCAGCGTAAAATCCAAATCTGAGCAAAAATTCTGTGAAAGTTGGCACGATGATTGCTAAATAGTAGGACAGAAAGTGTTGACTCCCGCTTTGGTAATTTTAAAGGGAGATGAGAGGAAAGCTAAAGGAGGAAAAGAATGTTAGAAAAGAAAGAACCATTGAATTTGACAGGCAGGGTTGCAGTTGTCACGGGCGGAAGTTCAGGTATCGGACTGGGAGTTGTGGAGATTTTATCGGCATATGGAGCGAAAGTCGCCATGGTGGACATCAGCCCCAAAGGAGAAGAAAAAGCACAGGAACTGAGAGCGGCCGGCAGGGATGTTACCTTTTTTCAGTGTGATGTGACGAGTGAGGAACAAGTTAAAAAGACGGTGGACGATGTGGTGAAGAAGTACGGGCCAATTAATATTTTACATAACAATGCAGGCGTTACGGTCCGTAAAACAATCGATAATCTTACGGAAAAGGAATGGGATTTTGTACTCGATGTAGGGCTTAAGGGAATGTTCCTGTTTTCCAAACATGTAATCCCGGTAATGGAGGCCAACGGCGGCGGAAGCATTATCAATACCGGCTCGGGCTGGGGACTCAAGGGCGGAGATCAGGCGGTTGCCTACTGTGCGGTGAAGGGCGGTATCGTCAATGCCACGAGAGCGATGGCGATTGATCACGGCCCGAAGAATATCCGGGTAAACAGCGTAAATCCGGGCGACACCGACACGGCGATGCTGCGCGACGAAGGCAGGCAGACGGGAATAGTAAAAGAAGAAGCGGATCAGGACGCTTACTTAAAGGACTGCGGAACAGACAGGCCGCTCAAAAGAATCGGAATGCCGGAGGATATTGCCAATGCAGTATTATTCCTTGCAAGTGATTTATCAAGCTGGGTGACGGGAGCGGCATTAGTAGTAGACGGCGGCGGAATCGCTTAACCATAAAATATAGATATTCAGCATATAAAGGAGGAAACAAGCACATGAAAGGATTTGAAAGCCATCCTTACATACCAAACTCGGTTCCGGAAGTACAGGAGGAAATGCTCCGAGAAATCGGTCTTGGCTCATTAGAGGAGCTTCATAAGAATGTACCCGAACTGTTGAAATTAAAAAATGAAATGAACCTTCCAAAGGCATTTTGTTCTGAATATGAATTGAAAAGACACGTGGAGCGTGTTCTCTCAAAGGATACAGACTGTCACAGAAACCTTAATTTCTTAGGCGCCGGCTGCTGGCAGCACTATGTTCCTGCCATTTGCGACGAAATCAACGGCAAAGGCGAATTTCTTACCGCATACGGCGGAGAGCCGTATAATGACGAGGGACGCTTCCAGTCGCTGTTTGAATATGCCAGCATGGTTGCGGAGCTGGTCGATATGGAAGTAGTCAATGTGCCGACGATGGACTGGGCGCAGGCGGCCGCCACGACGGTCAGGATGGCTCAGCGGATTACGAACCGTTCCGTAGTCCTGGTTCCGGAGTATATCGATGCCGAGAAGCTGAAAATCATGGAAAACTATGCAGAGTCATGCCTCCGTTTTGAGAAGGTAAAATGTGATGAGAGAGGACTCATCGATTTATCGGATCTGAAGGAAAAAGCAGGCGCAGATACTGTCGGCATATATTTTGAGAACCCGGGTTATCTCGGTGTGATTGAGCAAAACGGACAGGAAATTTCCGATATAGTACATGCGGCCGGGGGGCTCAGCCTTGTCGGCATTGATCCGATTTCCCTCGGGGTACTCGCAACGCCGGCATCCTACGGCGCAGATATCGTCTGCGGTGATTTGCAGCCGCTGGGCATTCATATGAACTACGGCGGCGGCCAGTCCGGCTTTATGGCGACTAGAGATGAAGAAAAATATGTTATGGAATTCCCGTCCCGTCTGTTTGGCATTGCCCCAACGACAGAGCCGGGAGAGTACGGCTTTGGAGACGTGGCTTATGACAGGACGTCATTTGGACACCACAGGGAGCACGGCAAAGAATACGTTGGAACCCAGTCGGCTCTTTGGGGCATTACGGCAGGGGTTTATCTGGCGACCATGGGCCCGCAGGGCATGGAAGAGGTGGGACAGATTATCATGTCCAATGCGCAGTATTCAGCCGCTAAGATAAATGAGATTCCGGGAGTGAAGGCCAATCCGTTCGGCAGCGTCTTCTTTAAAGAATTCGTCGTGGATTTCAGCAAAACAGGAAAGACGGTGAAACAGATTAATAAAGCTCTGCTTGATAAAGGGATTTTCGGTGGCAAGGACTTATCGGAGGATTTCCCCGGACTGTCCGAGTCTGCTCTTTACTGTGTAACCGAAATCCATACGAAAGAAGATATCGATACTTTAATTAAAGCGCTTCATGAAGTCACAAAATAAGCTTTCAGAAAGGAATGATAACGTGAAAAGAATAGATAGATCAGAAAAGGTCAGAGTTCATTTCCACCAGGCAAAATGGGATGAGCCGATAATTTATGAGCTTAGCACTCCGGGCGAGCGCGGAATCTTAGTGGGCGCTCCGGATGAAGAAATAGCCGGACAGACAAAAGGCGTTGATGCGCTTCCGGAAGGTATGAAGAGAAATACGAAGCTGAACCTGCCGGAGCTTTCCCAGAGCCGTGTCTTAAGACACTATGCCAGACTGGCACAGCAGACTCTGGGCGCAGATGTTAATATTGAGATCGGACAGGGCACTTGTACGGTTAAATACAGCCCGAAGGTAAATGAGCAGTTATCTGCTTTAATCCGGGAATATCATCCTCTTCAGGATGCGGATACGGTGCAGGGGTTGCTTGAGATTTTTCATGAAACCGACAAATACATGAGTGAAATCTCCGGTATGGATCATTTTACCTTCCAGCCGGGCGGAGGTTCCCAGGGAATCTTAACGATGGCCTCGGTCATGAGAGCTTATTTTAAAGATAAAGGGGAAGACAGGGATGAGATTATCACAACGATTTATTCCCATCCCTCCGATGCGGCCGCTCCTGCGGTAGCCGGCTTTAAAATCGTTTACTTACAGCCGGATGAGAAGACGGGCGTTCCCGATTTAGAGCAGCTCAAAGCGGCGGCGGGGCCTAAAACGGCAGGTTATATTGTGGCAAATCCGGAGGATACCGGTGTTTATAACAGCCATGTGAAAGAATTTGTGGATTATATCCATTCCATCGGCGGTCTTTGTGGATATGACCAGGCAAATGCAAACGGGCTGTTGGGCGTCACAAGGGCAAGAGACGCAGGCTTTGATATGTGCTTCTTCAATCTCCACAAAACATTCTCCACGCCCCATGGCTGCGGCGGTCCGGCCTGCGGAGCAACGGGAGTGCAGAAGAATCTGGTTCAATACCTTCCGGCTCCGATTGTGGACTATGACGGTGAGAAATATTTCCTTAATTATGACATCTGCAGTAATCCGTGCGCAGTGGGTAAAGTAAGGGAATGGTACGGCGTGGCTCCGGTTGTGCTCAAGGCATACTGCTGGATCCGCAGCATGGGACCGGACGGCCTGTATCAGGTGGCCAAGACCGCAGTTCTCAATAATAACTATATGTTTAAGAAGCTGATGGAGCTTCCGGAGGTGACTGCCTATTATGAGGACGGCAACAACCAGAGAATCGAACAGGCGCGCTATTCGCTGGAGACGATGGAAAAAGAAACAGGTATCGGCACACTGGATATCCAGAGGCGCATGATGGATTTCGGGATGCATTACTGGACCTCCCATCACCCGTTCTATCTGCCGGAGCCGATGACGCTGGAGCCTACCGAGACACCTTCCAAGAAAGATATCGATGAATATATCGAAACATTGAAATATGTATTTAAAGAGGCTCATGAGAATCCTGATATCATTAAGACGGCGCCTCATAGAAGTGTCACGCACCAGGTGGATGAATCCGGTATGGATGATCCGGCCAGATGGGCAACAACATGGAAGATGTACTTAAAAAAATACAGCGATTGAGATTCTTTGTGATACACTATATTATAGAAGAAACTATTAACGGAATGCGGTTGTAGAAGACGCTGTGATACAGATATAAGAAGGACTGCTTTGAAGTGGGTATCATTTTAAAGCAGTCCTGCTTTTTATGGAGGGCCGATGAAGAAGCTAGGACTTATTATTAATCCCATTGCAGGCATGGGCGGCAGTGTGGGGCTCAAAGGAACAGATCATGTGGTGGAGGAAGCAATTAGGCGCGGAGCGCAGCCAAGAGCCGGAGAACGTGTAAAAGCGGCGCTCACAAAGCTTATTGAAATCAGAGATCAGATTACTGTTTATACATATCCCGGTGATATGGGCGGAGAGCTGGCAAAGAGCCTGGATTTTCCCACGGTGCTTTTAACAGAGGCCGGAACGGAAGCGGCGGAGTCGGATGCTGTGGACGCGGATTCGGGGTATACGGCCGAAGGACATATGAGTGCAGGAGATACGGATGCGGCAGATACAATAGAGCTGGCAAAGAAGCTTTTGGAAGAACATGTGGACCTGCTCTTATTTGCGGGCGGTGACGGGACGGCCAGGGACATTTACGAGGCAGTGGAGCTGAAGGTGCCCTGTGTGGGAATCCCGGCCGGCGTAAAGATTCATTCGCCGGTCTATGCGAAAAATCCCCAGGCTGCCGGACGGCTGGCTCTTATGTGGCTCACCGGGAAGGTGCAGAAGACGGAGGAACTGGAGGTTCTGGACATTGATGAAGAGCGGTACCGGAGAGAGGAGTTAAGCACAAGGCTTTATGGTTATCTTCTGGTGCCGAGGGAAAAGACGCTGACACAGAACCGCAAAGCGCCTACCCCCGTCTCTGAGACGGCATCGATTGAGGCGATTGCCTATGAAATAATAGAAGCGATGGAACCGGAGACCTGCTATCTCATCGGCGCCGGAACCACGACCAGGGGAATCATGCATCTTTTGGGTCTAAAGAATACTCTGATCGGAGTAGATCTGATATGCGGCAAAAAGCTTGTGGCGGCCGATTTGTACGGGGATAGGATTTTGTCATATATTAAAGGAAGAAAAACAAAACTGATCGTGACGGTAACAGGAGGCCAGGGCTATCTGTTCGGCCGCGGCAACCAGCAGCTTACCCCGGAGGTCATAAAAGAAATCGGGAAAGAAAATATTATCATACTGGCGACAAAGGCAAAGCTGGCGGCGCTGGGAGGACGGCCGCTGCTGGTAGATACCTATGATGAGGCGTGTAACCTTTCCCTTTGCGGGTATTACCGTGCGGTCACCGGGTATGGGGAATATACAATGTGCAGGGTGACAATAGATTGATGAGTAATTGAGGATGGAGGACGCGTCCGGAACGGACCGGGGCCGGTGTGGCGAGGGGGAGTTTTTCTGAGTCTTCCGTCCCCGGTTGGAGGTTGTCGTGAGGGGGGAATCCGGCCGGAATGAATTGCTGCGGGGACCGTTTGCACTCTTTGGAGTGCGCATCGGAATGCTAAGCTCGTGAGGGACCTCGCTAAGCACCGGCGGACTCCCATGTCCCCTGCACAATTGATTCCGCCTACTTCCCCGGTTCAGGTTATCGCCGGGGACAAAAGACTCAGGCGAAGTTTTTCTCACACCGGCCCCGGTCCGTTCCGGACGCTGATTGTCTCCAGCCTCAATGGGGGAGGTAACCTTGTCGCTGCCACTACATATTACCAATAACTAACAGTAGGAATAGCGTGGTAGTTCTTCAATTAAATATTACGGTGATATTACACCAAACGATAACCGGCACGCCCCACGCACAGGTCACCGCCAATCACAGCAAATATACTCAAGCAACTACATCAGCCCATATCCAACATATATCAAACGCATATGGATGCGCTGAGTGGCCGCGACAAGGTCCGCCCTCGCACTTAACGCGTGAGACAATCAGCGGCCGCAGGCCAGTGGACGGGGCCGGTACACCCGGCGGAGTCTTTTGTCCCGGAGAAAATATACCTTTGGGGCGGAGGAGAGGATATAGTCTGCGGATGCCTTTGGAATCCATCGCTGATTAGCGAGGTACTATCGAGCTTAGCAGCGTGATGCATTCCACCGAGTGGAAACGTGCTCCGCAGACTATATCCTCTCCGCAGTCCCAGCCCACACGACAACCTATCCCCGGGACGAAAGACTCATCCAACTACCCTCACCCCGTCCGCTGGCCGTACCGGCGGCGTCCTCACCTGCATAATTAAATCCCAATAATACAAAAAAATATGAAAAAAATCCTTGCAATCCCTGTAAATGTATGATATGCTATCAAAGCTGTGGCATGATAGCTATGAAGCGTGAGGTTGCTGCCTGAAATAGGGCAGGTTTTCCGTGGAGCGAATGTCAAGTCGAAGAAACTGGCGACAAGTCACTGTACAACTACAGAAATATCCCGAAAATAAAGAAGGATTCCGTGTGAGGTCTAAGATGACACACCCGGGCATGTGTACAGTCACCGCTTGTCGTGCTTAAATAGTACGAAAAGGAGGCGACTTTTTTTATGGCAAGTCAAGTAATGAGAATCACATTAAAAGCTTATGATCATCAGCTGGTTGACACATCCGCTGCAAAAATCATCGAGACTGTAAAGAAAAACGGATCAAAGGTGAGCGGACCGGTGCCGTTACCAACAAAGAAGGAAGTAGTAACAATTTTAAGGGCTGTTCATAAGTACAAAGATTCCAGAGAGCAGTTCGAGCAGAGAACTCACAAGAGACTCATCGACATCATTGCTCCAAGCCAGAAGACAGTTGATGCACTGCAGAGACTGGAAATGCCGGCTGGCGTTTACATCGACGTAAAGATGAAAACAAAATAAGCTGCAAAATCAGCAGCAAAGCATTCAATTCAATGCATATCCTAACAGATTTAGATAGATTTCTGGACTGTTCTAGGATGAACGCGGCGAGCAAAGCTTACTGCGTTCCGCTGTAGAAAAAGACAGGAGGTCAAATAATGAAGAAAGCGATTTTAGCGACAAAAGTCGGAATGACTCAAATCTTCAACGAAGACGGAGTTTTAACTCCCGTAACTGTTCTTCAGGCCGGACCATGTGTTGTTACACAGGTTAAGACGGTAGAGAACGACGGTTACAAAGCAGTACAGGTTGGTTTCGTTGACAAGAGAGAAAAACTTATTACAAAGCCAGTGAAGGGACACTTTGACAAAGCAGGCGTTGCTTACAAGAGATTTGTAAGAGAATTCCGTTTTGAGAACGCAGAAGAGTATTCTGTAAAAGATGAAATCAAGGCAGAAATCTTCGCAGCAGGCGATAAGATTGATGTTACAGCTGTTTCCAAGGGTAAAGGATTCCAGGGTGCTATCAAGAGATATGGCCAGCACAGAGGACCTATGGCTCACGGCTCCAAGTTCCATCGTCATCAGGGTTCCAACGGTTCCGCAACCACTCCAGGCCGCGTATTCAAGGGCAAGGGAATGCCAGGACATATGGGAAGCGTAAAAGTTACCATCCAGAATCTGGAAGTTGTCAGAGTAGATGCAGACAGCAACTTAATCCTTGTTAAAGGCGCAGTGCCAGGACCTAAGAAATCCTTAGTAACAGTTAAAGAAACGGTAAAAGCTGGTAAATAAGCTTTACAGGAAAGGAGGAACACACAGATGGCAAACGTATCTGTTTACAATATTGAAGGCAACGAAGTTGGCACATTAGAGTTAAACGATTCTGTATTCGGCGTAGAAGTGAATGAGCACTTAGTACACCTTGCAGTTGTGGCTCAGTTGGCTAACAAACGTCAGGGAACACAGAAAGCTAAAACACGTTCCGAAGTTTCCGGAGGCGGTAGAAAACCGTGGAGACAGAAAGGAACCGGTCATGCAAGACAGGGTTCTACAAGATCTCCTCAGTGGACAGGCGGCGGCGTTGTATTTGCACCAACACCACGTGATTACACAATCCGGTTAAACAAGAAAGAGAAGAGAGCAGCTCTGAAGTCTGCATTAACAAGCAGAGTGAATGAGAATAAATTCATCGTAGTGGACGCTATGAATTTCGATGAAATCAAGACTAAGAGATTCCAGTCTGTTATGAACAACCTGAAAGTAAACAAAGCTCTGGTTGTTTTAGATGACACATGCGGCAATACAGTATTATCTGCAAGAAACATTCCTACAGTTAAGACTGCATCCGTAAACACAATTAATGTATATGATATCTTAAAATACAACACAGTAGTGGCAACAAAGGCTGCTGTAGCTTCTATCGAGGAGGTGTATGCATAATGGCAAACGTACAGTACTATGACGTAATCCTCAAACCAGTGGTAACTGAGAAAAGCATGAACGCTATGAGCGAGAAGAAATATACTTTCTTAGTTCATACAGAAGCAAACAAGTCTATGATTAAAGAGGCTGTTGAAAAAATGTTCCCGGGAACAAAAGTAAAGAACGTCAATACAATGAATCTCGATGGTAAGACAAAGAGAAGAGGTATGACCTTCGGCAAAACAGCTAAGACAAAGAAAGCAATCGTTCAGCTGACAGAAGACAGCAAAGAGATCGAAATCTTTACTGGCTTATAAGCCGAATGCAGCTTGGCTGCAGGTAACTATACGACGAACACTATGTCGTGATAAGAATGAAGTCTGCAAAAGGGACGGACGGAGAAAACCGGAAGTCCGCAGGGGCACTTCGGAAATGCAGAAAACGCATTTCCTCAGTCGCGGGCATTCGCCCTGTTCCTGCGAATCAAAAAACCTGCTTATGTGCGATCGCAACACAGGTTTTCTGCTTCACATGAACCTGCTCATTGCTGACGCGCAAATTTAGAAAACGCCAGGGGGCGTTGAACGAAAGGAGTTAGAGTCATGGGAATTAAAACTTACAGCCCATATACACCTTCCAGAAGACAGATGACCGGCTCTGATTTCTCTGAGATTACTAAATCAACACCGGAGAAGTCATTAGTAGTAGCATTAGGCAAAAAGAATGCCGGCCGTAATAATCAGGGTAAAATCACAGTTAGACATCGCGGAGGCGGTGCTAAGAGAAAATACAGGATCATCGATTTCAAGAGGAATTCTAAAGACGGTATTGCAGCAACTGTAATGTCAATCGAATACGATCCGAACAGAACAGCAAACATCGCATTAATCTGCTACGCAGACGGCGAGAAAGCATATATCCTTGCTCCGGCCGGATTACAGGTTGGAACAAAAGTTATGAGCGGCCCACAGTCGGAAGCAAAAATCGGTAACTGTTTACCGCTCAGCGCTATTCCGGTTGGCGCTCAGATTCATAACATTGAACTTTATCCAGGAAAAGGCGGACAGTTAGTTCGTTCCGCAGGAAATTCCGCACAGTTAATGGCTAAAGAAGGAAAATACGCAACCCTTAGATTACCTTCCGGTGAGATGAGAATGGTTCCGATTATCTGCCGCGCAACAATCGGCGTAGTAGGAAACGGTGATCACAACCTGATCAACATCGGTAAAGCTGGTAGAAAACGCCATATGGGCTTCAGACCTACAGTACGCGGTTCCGTAATGAACCCGAATGACCATCCACACGGCGGTGGTGAAGGTAAGACCGGTATCGGCCGTCCAGGTCCATGTACACCATGGGGCAAACCAGCACTTGGTCTTAAGACAAGAAAGAAAAACAAACAGTCTAACAAGTTAATCGTAAGAAGAAGAAACGGTAAACAGTAGTTATCAAGGAGGTAATTCAATGGGTCGTTCACTTAAAAAAGGACCATTTGCAGACGCTCATCTTTTAAAGAAAGTGGATGATATGAACGCAGCAGGCCAGAAGCAGGTTATCAAGACCTGGTCCCGCCGTTCTACAATCTTCCCGCAGATGGTAGGTCATACAATCGCAGTTCATGATGGCAGGAAACACGTTCCGGTATATGTTACAGAGGATATGGTTGGACATAAGCTCGGAGAGTTTGTTGCAACAAGAACTTACAGAGGCCACGGAAAAGACGAAAAGAAAGCAGGCCGTAAGTAATTTACGCTTTTGAAAGGAGGTTTCACCAATGGCTAAAGGACATAGATCCCAAATTAAGAGAGAGAGAAATGCACAGAAGGATACCAGACCGTCAGCAAAGCTGTCTTATGCCAGAGTATCTGTTCAGAAAGCATGTTTCGTATTAGATGCCATTAGAGGCAAAGATGTGCAGACTGCACTCGGTATTGTAACTTACAATTCCAGATATGCTTCTACTTTAATAAAGAAATTACTCGAATCAGCTGTTGCCAATGCTGAGAATAACAACCAGATGAACCCGGAGAACCTGTATGTAGCTGAGTGCTACGCGAACAAGGGACCGACAATGAAGAGAGTTAAACCGAGAGCACAGGGCAGGGCTTACAGAATCGAAAAGAGAATGAGCCACATCACGATCGTGCTTGATGAGAGATAAAAGGAGGCAAATATGGGACAGAAAGTTAATCCACACGGCTTAAGAGTCGGTGTTATTAAAGACTGGGACTCAAAATGGTATGCTGAAGCTGATTTTGCTGACAACCTTGTAGAAGATCACAAGATCAGAACATATCTGAAAAAGAAATTATACAGCGCCGGTATTTCCAAAATTGAAATCGAGCGTGCATCTGATAAAGTGAAAATCATCATCTACACAGCTAAGCCGGGTGTTGTAATCGGTAAAGGCGGAGCAGAGATCGAGAAAACCAAAAGAGAGGTTCAGAAATTAACTGACAAGAGAGTCTTCGTAGACATCAAGGAAGTTAAGAGAGCCGACAGAGATGCTCAGTTAGTAGCTGAGAATATCGCACAGCAGTTACAGAACCGTGTGTCTTTCCGCCGTGCTATGAAGTCTGCAATGGGCAGATCCATGAAGGCAGGAGCTAAAGGTATCAAAGCATCTGTATCCGGCCGTCTTGGCGGTGCAGATATGGCCCGTACAGAATTCTACAGCGAGGGTACAATCCCGCTTCAGACATTAAGAGCAGATATTGACTATGGTTTCGCTGAGGCAGATACAACCTACGGCAAGACAGGCGTTAAGGTTTGGATCTACAAAGGCGAAGTACTTCCTGCTAAAGGAAACAAGGAAGGGAGCGATAAATAATGTTAATGCCTAAAAGAGTAAAACGTCGTAAACAGTTCCGTGGTTCTATGGCAGGTAAAGCTACAAGAGGCAATGTTATTTGCTACGGAGAATTCGGTTTAGTCTCTACAGAACCATGCTGGATCAGATCCAATCAGATAGAGGCAGCCCGTGTTGCCATGACCCGTTACATCAAACGTGGTGGTAAAGTATGGATTAAGATTTTCCCGGATAAACCAGTTACCGCAAAACCGGCAGAGACTCGTATGGGTTCCGGTAAGGGCGCACTTGAATACTGGGTGGCAGTAGTTAAACCAGGCCGTGTATTATTTGAAATCGCGGGTGTACCAGAAGAGACAGCCAGAGAAGCGTTACGTCTTGCAATGCATAAACTTCCTTGCAAGTGTAAAATTGCTTCTAAAGCAGATTTAGAAGGCGGTGATAACAGTGAAAATTAATAAGTATGTAGAAGATTTAAAAGTCAAATCAGCTGCAGAATTAAATGAAGAATTAGTAGCTGCTAAAAAGGAACTTTTCAACTTAAGATTCCAGAACGCAACAAATCAGTTAGATAATACAAGCAGAATCAAAGAGGTTCGCAAGAACATCGCCAGAATTCAGACTGTTATTACAGAAAAAGCAAACGCATAATAAAAGTATGCTGTGGTTGCGGTAAATTGACTGGACAAATAGATTCCTAGAATAAGGAAAGGAGATATCTACCGTGGAAAGAAATCTTAGAAAGACACGTACTGGTAAAGTAGTAAGCAACAAGATGGATAAGACAATCGTAGTTGCTATCGTAAACCATGTAAAACATCCTTTAATCGGTAAGATCGTTAAAAAGACATATAAATTAAAAGCACACGATGAGAACAATGAGTGTACTATCGGTGATACCGTAAAAGTAATGGAAACAAGACCGATCTCCAAAGACAAAAGATGGAGACTTGTTGAGATTATCGAGAAAGCAAGATAATTTTAATATCAGAAAGGAGTATTGGGCATGATTCAGCAGGAAACCAGATTGAGGGTTGCCGACAATACCGGTGCTAAAGAATTACTCTGTATCCGTGTTATGGGCGGATCCACTAGAAGATATGCAAATATTGGTGATATTATCGTTGCCACCGTTAAAGATGCAACACCAGGCGGTGTTGTAAAAAAAGGCGACGTTGTAAAAGCCGTTGTCGTACGTACTGTAAAAGGCGCACGCCGTAAAGACGGTTCTTATATCAAATTCGATGAGAACGCAGCAGTTATTATCAAAGATGACAAGAACCCGAAAGGTACACGTATCTTTGGGCCAGTAGCGAGAGAGTTAAGAGAGAAGCAGTTCATGAAGATTGTTTCCCTGGCTCCAGAAGTACTGTAGGAGGTATCAACTGTGCATAAAATTAAAAAAGATGACCTGGTAAAGATTATTGCAGGCAAAGATAAAGACAAAACAGGAAAAATTCTTTCCGTTAATACAAAGAAAAACACTGTTCTGGTTGAAGGATGCAACATGGTTACCAAGCATTCCAAACCATCAGCAGCGAACCAGCAGGGCGGAATCATCCATCAGGAAGGTCCTATCGACATTTCTAACGTAATGCTCGTAGTGGATGGAAAAGCAACCAGAGTTGGTTTCGAAGTAAAAGATGGCAAAAAAGTCCGCGTTGCAAAAGCAACCGGTAAAGCGATCGACTAATACAGAGAGGAGGAACATTTAAGTTGGCTAGATTAAAAGAAATTTATCGTGGTGAAATTACAGAAGCCATGATCAAAAAATTCGGATATAAAAATGTCATGGAAGTGCCGAAGTTAGACAAAATTGTTGTCAACATGGGCGTTGGTGAAGCAAAAGAAAATGCTAAAGTTCTGGACTCTGCTGTAAGAGATATGGAAATTATCACAGGACAGAAGGCAGTACTGACAAAAGCAAAGAAATCAGTCGCTAACTTCAAGCTCAGAGAAGGTATGGCAATTGGTTGTAAGGTAACACTGCGCGGTGAGAAGATGTATGAGTTCGCTGATCGTTTAATCAACCTTGCACTTCCTCGAGTTCGTGACTTTAGAGGTGTTAATCCAAACGCATTTGACGGCAGAGGCAACTATGCACTCGGTATCAAAGAGCAGCTTATCTTCCCGGAAGTTGAGTACGATAAGGTTGATAAAGTCAGAGGTATGGATATTATTTTCGTAACAACTGCTAAGACAGACGAAGAAGCACGTGAACTTTTAACACTGTTCAACATGCCATTTGCAAAATAATAGGAGGATTTATCAATGGCTAAGACTTCAATGAAGATTAAACAGCAGCGTCCGGCAAAATTCTCCACCAGAGAATATAACCGCTGCAGAATTTGTGGCCGTCCACACGCATACTTGAGAAAATATGGTATCTGCCGTATCTGTTTCCGTGAATTAGCTTACAAAGGCGAGATTCCGGGCGTAAGAAAAGCAAGCTGGTGACCGAAAGCAGCTTAGCGAGGCCGAAAGCAGCTTAGCGAGGTATTTTCGAGCTTAGCGCGAGGCCGTTCTTGAACCTTAGTGAGTCCGAGCCGAAGGCGACAGACGAACTTAGTTGAAAGAACCTGTAGTGGCAGATGCAACCCCCACTCACCGAAGTGGCAGGATGAAATTATAAGGAGGCAAAACTCACATGACAATGAGCGATCCAATCGCAGATATGCTTACGAGAATCCGTAATGCCAATACTGCTAAACATGATACAGTTGATGTTCCGTCTTCCAAGATGAAATTAGCTATCGCTGACATTCTTGTAAAAGAGGGCTACATCAGAAAATATGACATCGTAGAAGATGGCAGTTTCAAAACAATCCGTATGGAATTAAAATACGGAAAAGACAAAAATGAGAAAATCATTTCCGGTATCAAGAGAATTTCTAAACCAGGTCTTCGTGTTTATGCAAACAAAGACGAAATGCCGAAAGTACTCGGTGGTTTAGGTGTGGCTATCATCTCTACCAACCAGGGTGTTATCACTGACAGACAGGCAAGAGAGCTCGGCGTAGGCGGAGAAGTTCTGGCATTTGTCTGGTAGGCATTGAACACTTAACGAGGTCTTTTCGAGTTTAGTGTGAAAGCCCGTCCCGAACCTTAGCGAGGTTTTTCCGAGCTTAGTTGAGCGGACGTGTAGTGGTTTGAAAAATCACCACAAAGTAGTAGAACTGAAAACAGAGAAGCCGTCAATGGCTTCTCCGAGAATCTAAGTAGGAGGTAATCGGCATGTCACGTATCGGAAGAATGCCAATCGCGGTTCCGGCAGGAGTAACTGTTACAATCGCGGAGAATAATTTAGTGACTGTAAAAGGTCCTAAGGGTACACTCGAGAGAGAGTTGCCAGTAGAAATGACAATCAAAGAAGAAGATGGTCATATTATCGTTACAAGACCTAACGACTTAAAGAAGATGAAATCTTTACACGGTCTGACAAGAACCTTAATCAGCAACATGGTTCATGGTGTTACCGAAGGGTATGAGAAAGTTCTGGAAGTTAACGGCGTAGGTTACAGAGCCGCAAAACAGGGCAAGAAACTGGTTCTCAGCCTTGGTTATTCCCATCCGGTTGAGATGGAAGATCCGGAAGGCATCGAGACAGTCCTTGAAGGACAGAACAAGATCACTGTAAAAGGTATCAGTAAAGAAAAAGTTGGCCAATACGCTGCTGAAATCAGAGACAAGAGAAGACCTGAGCCGTACAAGGGCAAAGGTATTAAATATGCTGATGAAGTTATCAGACGTAAAGTTGGTAAGACTGGTAAGAAATAATTTAAGGAGAGTGTAAAGATGGTTAGCAAACAGTCAAGAAGCGAAGTTCGCGAAAAGAAACACGCTAGATTACGTAATCGTTATTCTGGAACAACACAGAGACCGCGTTTAGCAGTGTTCAGAAGTAATAATCATATGTATGCTCAGATTATTGACGATACAGTTGGCAATACTTTAGTTGCAGCTTCAACAGCAGAGAAAGCAATCAAAGCAGAGCTTGAGAAGACAAACAACGTAGACGCAGCCGCTTACGTTGGTACTGTAATCGCAAAGAGAGCAATCGAAAAAGGCATTAAAGAAGTTGTCTTTGACAGAGGCGGATTCATATATCACGGTAAAGTTCAGGCATTAGCAGATGCAGCTAGAGAAGCTGGTCTGGAATTCTAGTAGGAAGGAGAACATACACATGAAACGTACAAAAATTGATGCCAGCCAGTTCGAGTTAGAAGATAAGGTTGTGGCAATCAAACGTGTATCCAAAACTGTTAAAGGCGGACGTACAATGAGATTCTCCGCATTAGTAGTAGTTGGTGACAAAAACGGCCACGTTGGTGCAGGTATGGGTAAAGCCGCTGAAGTTCCGGAAGCTATCCGTAAAGGAAAAGAAGCTGCAGCAAGAAACCTGGTAGCTGTTCCATTTGATGACAATAACAGTATCCCTCATGACTTCATCGGAAAATTCGGAAGTGCAAACGTGCTTCTCAAGAAGGCTCCGGAAGGTACAGGTATCATCGCAGGAGGTCCGGCACGTTCCGTACTTGAGCTTGCAGGATATAAGAACATCCGTACAAAATCTTTAGGCTCTAACAACAAGACTAATGTTGTATTAGCTACAATTGAAGGATTATGCGAAATCAAGACACCTGAAGAAGTTGCAAAACTCCGTGGCAAATCTGTAGAAGAGATTCTGAACTAATAGGAGGGGATTAAAATGGCAGAGAAATTAAAAATCACTTTAGTAAAATCTCCTATCGGTGCCGTTCCGAAGCACAAAGCAACTGTTGAAGCTTTAGGCTTAAAGAAATTAAACAAAACAGTTGAAATGCCGGACAACAGCGCGGTCAGGGGCATGATTCAGTGTGTAAGACACTTGGTAAAAGTTGAAGAAATCTAAAATCCACGTAGGAGGTGCAGTCATGGATTTATCTAATTTACAGCCGGCTGTAGGTTCAAAACACAGCGACAGCTTCAGAAGAGGCCGTGGACACGCTTCAGGTAATGGTAAGACTGCTGGTAAAGGACACAAAGGCCAGAAAGCACGTTCCGGTGCAACAAGACCGGGATTTGAAGGCGGCCAGATGCCTTTATACAGACGTATCCCGAAGAGAGGATTCACAAATAGAAACTCTAAGACAATCATTGGTATCAATGTAAGTGACTTAGAGAGATTTGACAACGATTCAGTTGTTACAGTAGAAACATTAATCGAAGCAGGTATCGTTAAAAACCCACGCGATGGCGTTAAAATTCTTGGTAACGGAGAGCTGACCAAGAAACTCACTGTGAAAGCAGATGCTGTTAGTGAAGGAGCAAAAGCCAAAATTGAAGCAGTTGGCGGAACCTGCGAGGTGATCTAATATGTTAAAAACACTCCAGAACGCTTTTAAGATAAAGGAAATAAGGGAAAAACTTCTCTACACTTTCTTTATGCTGGTTGTGATTCGTCTCGGTTCACAGCTGCCGATCCCGGGAGTAGACACAAAGTTTTTTGCTGAACTGTTCGCAAGACAGTCCAGCGATGCATTTGGATTTTTCAATACGATTACTGGCGGTTCGTTTACGAACATGTCAGTATTCGCTTTGAGCATCACGCCATATATCACATCTTCCATTATCATGCAGCTTTTAACGATCGCGATTCCAAAACTGGAAGAGATGCAGCGTGAAGGCGAGGATGGAAGAAAGAAGATTGCAGAATACACACGTTATCTGACCGTGGGCCTCGCTCTGATGCAGTCTATAGCCATGTCCGTAGGATTTGGTGGAAGAGGTCTTCTTATCGACTTCAATGCGGTCAGCGTTATCGTGGCGATTGCGACGATGACATCAGGTAGTGCAATGCTTATGTGGATTGGTGAGCGGATTACGGAGCGCGGCGTAGGAAACGGAATTTCTATCGTCCTTCTGTTCAACATCATTTCCACATTGCCGAGTGATATGATTACCCTGTACGAGAGGTTCCTTGTCGGAAAGAACGTGCCGGTGGCGACCGTATCCCTGATTATCATTCTGGCAATTATCCTTGCCATGGTAGTATTCGTTATCGTACTGCAGGATGGAGAGCGGAGAATTCCCGTTCAGTATTCCAAGAAGATGCAGGGCAGGAAGATGGTAGGCGGCCAGTCTACAAATATTCCCCTTAAAGTAAATACGGCAGGTGTTATCCCTGTTATTTTTGCTTCTTCCCTGATGTCTTTCCCGGTAGTCATCGCAGAGTTTTTCCAGGTGGATTACGCCACATTCGGCGGAAAAATCTTAAGAGCTCTTAACTCCGGTTCCTGGTTCCATGCGGAATATCCGGTTTATTCAATTGGTATGGTGGTCTATATTGCTTTGATCGTGGTGTTTGCGTATTTCTACACATCCATCACATTTAATCCATTAGAGGTTGCCAACAATATGAAGAAATCCGGCGGCTTTATCCCGGGCATCCGTCCAGGTAAGCCAACATCTGATTACCTGAACAACATTTTAAATTATATCGTATTTATCGGAGCCTGCGGCCTGATCGTCGTATGCCTGATTCCGATTATGGTGTCGGGAATTTTCTCCGTAGGAAGCCTGTCTTTCGGCGGAACATCCCTTATCATTATCGTCGGAGTTGTCCTTGAGACAATTAAAGCGGTTGAGGCACAGATGCTTGTTCGTAATTATAGAGGATTTTTAAACGATTAAAACAATTCGCTTTCTAAGCAGGAGCTCCTGGAGACCGGACGATCCGGAGCCGGGCTGATCCTGCATAGGGGCGTTTCTGTTGAAGTCGGTGACCTGTTCGCGTAGCGTGCAGGTTATCGTTGTATTTGCAGGAAGCTTGTTTTTGAGGGTACTGAAAAGTTACCGTTATCGTTTTATCGGGGAGGTAAGCCTATGAAGATTATTATGTTAGGAGCACCGGGGGCCGGCAAAGGTACGCAGGCCAAAAGAATTGCAGAGAAATATCAGATCCCGCATATCTCTACAGGAGATATATTCAGATCAAATATTAAGGAAGGTACCGAACTGGGCATGAAGGCAAAGCAGTTCATGGATCAGGGACTTCTGGTACCGGATGAGGTTACGATTGGAATGCTGCTGGATCGCATTCACCAGGACGACTGTGAGAAGGGCTACGTACTGGACGGTTATCCAAGAACCATTCCGCAGGCAGAGAGCCTGACGAAAGCGCTTTCCGATATGGGAGAGGCGATTGACTATGCAATTGACGTGGATGTTCCCGATGAGAATATCGTAAACAGAATGTCAGGCCGCCGGGCATGTTTAACTTGCGGTGCGACCTATCATGTGACGTTTGCGCCTCCTGCAAAAGAGGGCATCTGCGATGTATGCGGAGCAGAACTGGTGCTCAGGGATGACGATAAGCCTGAGACGGTTCAGAAACGCCTTGCAGTTTACCATGAGCAGACACAGCCGCTGATTGACTATTATAAGGAAAAAGGCGTGCTGCATTCCGTAGATGGAACAAAAGATATGGAAGAAGTTTTCCAAAGCATCACTGAAATTTTGGGAGCATAACAGTATGGCAGTAACGATTAAATCTCCCAGAGAGATCGAGCTGATGAGGGAGGCGGGGAAGATCCTTGCCAAAACTCATGACGAGCTTGCAAAGAACCTGAAGCCTGGCATGTCCACATGGGATATTGACCATATGGGTGAAGAGATCATACGAAGCTATGGGTGTATCCCTTCCTTTAAGAATTACAACGGCTACCCTGCGTCAATCTGTGTATCGGTCAATGACGAGGTGGTACACGGGATTCCGCACAGGGAGCATTATCTGAAGGAAGGCGATATTGTAAGTCTGGATGCGGGGGTTATCTATAAAGGATATCATTCCGACGCGGCCAGGACCCACGGAATCGGAGAAATCAGCGAGGATGCGCAGAAACTCATAGAAGTTACAAGGCAAAGTTTCTTTGAGGGGATTAAATTTGCCAAACCTGGCAATCATCTAAATGATATTTCCGCAGCTATCCAGAAATATGCCGAAAGTTTCGGCTATGGGGTAGTAAGAGACCTGGTAGGTCATGGAATCGGAACTCATCTGCATGAGGATCCGGAGGTGCCCAACTTCGCCAGAAGAAGAAAAGGCATACTTCTGCAGCCCGGTATGACGTTGGCTGTGGAACCTATGATCAATGCGGGAACTTATGATGTAGTCTGGCTGGATGACGACTGGACCGTAGTGACGGATGATGGTTCTCTGTCGGCTCATTATGAAAATACCATTCTCATTACCGAGGATGGACCAGAGATTTTGTCAATGCTCTGATTCGAGGTGGTAAGATGGCAGGATATGAAACAGGCTGTCTGGCCTGGTCTTTGGCCGGTCATGACAAAGAAGGCATATTTATCATAATAAAAGAAGATGCGGAATATGTTTACCTGGCGGACGGAAGACTCCGAACCGTGGCAAAACCGAAACGCAAGAAGAAGAAACACGTTCAGGCATCCCGCATCCGCGATGAAAAGCTTTGCGATAAGCTTATGAGCGGCAGCACCGTTACCGATGAAGAGATTAAATACTTTATCAAACAGTACAGGGCGAATCATTTAGAGACGCCGGATGAAAACCGGTGAAATTCACATAACCAGGGAGGTATAAAAGTTTATGTCAAAAGCAGATGTAATTGAAATTGAAGGCGTTGTGGTGGAAAAATTACCGAATGCCATGTTTAAAGTGGAGCTGGAGAACAAGCATATCGTACTTGCAACAATCAGCGGAAAACTCCGCATGAATTATATCAGGATTCTGCCGGGCGACAAGGTTACGATGGAGATGTCTCCATATGATCTGTCCAAGGGAAGAATTATCTGGAGAGATAAATAAGCTGCGGCTCAACATACGGCGAAACTGCGGCAAATGATACATGGAAACGGCAAAGGGGACAGAACGCTGTCCCCTAAGCGGGCCGGGGAAGAGGGTAGATACATCGAGTCTTCCCGGTGGCCTGCGCTGAGTACAGCCCATAGTCCTCAAATCGCGGGAAAGCAGGCTGGCGTTGAGGCTTATGGGCTGTACTCAGCATCCGGACAGCTATCCGGTCCGCCATTGCAGAGCGTGTTATTGTTGGCAGCACACCGCTTTCTGCGGGGTGTGAACAGTAACGGACTGTTACCGGGGATTAGAAATACCGGGAAATTATGCTTGCATTATATAGAAATTAGTGTTATAATGCTCTAGCGAACTTTGTTTAAGCAACAGGTGAGATCCGCCCTTTTGCCGGAACCCGGGCTTTTAAAGGAAAGAGACGCCTGCTGTACCTGTAAGTCCGGCATGTAAGGACTGCAATGGGTGTTATCAATATTGTATGTCCTGTGTAAGGACTGTTACGGAAAGGAGAATTACTGTGAAGGTTAGATCATCGGTTAAACCAATTTGCGAAAAGTGCAAGATCATTAAAAGAAAAGGCAGTATCAGAGTAATCTGTGAAAATCCAAAGCACAAACAAAGACAGGGCTGATAAGCATTTGTCTGCCTGATTTTTTCGCACGGCTTTCTATATGAACCACCAGGATAAGTTGTTCATAGCTGCTCAGGATTTTCGTCCTTGAAGCATGAAATCCTGCTGGTATATGGATTGGCATAATACATCATTATTTTAACTCAACTCAATGAAGAAAGAAAAAAACTAATGGAGGTGTACTACACACATGGCTCGTATTTCAGGTGTTGATTTACCAAGAGAAAAACGCGTCGAGATCGGATTAACTTACATCTACGGTATCGGTAGAACAAGTTCAACCCGTATTCTTGCAGAGGCTGGCGTTAATCCTGACACACGTGTTAAGGATTTAACGGATGACGAAGTAAAGAGAATCGCTGGTGTCATCGCTGAAAGTCAGACTGTTGAAGGTGATTTACGTAGAGAAATCGCTATGAACATCAAGAGACTTCAGGAGATTGGATGCTACAGAGGAATTCGTCATAGAAAGAGCCTGCCTGTCCGTGGTCAAAAGACCAAGACAAATGCAAGAACACGTAAGGGTCCGAGAAAGACAGTAGCAAACAAGAAGAAATAATTCATTTGGTAACAAATAAGTTGTGAATCAGGTTAGTAAGTAACAGGATTCAAGTAATCGAAGAAAGTAGGTTAGTTTAAAATGGCTAAAAAAATGTCAACTGGTAAAAAAGTGACAAAAAAGCGTGTAAAGAAAAACGTTGAACGCGGACAGGCGCACATCCAGTCATCTTTTAATAACACGATCGTTACCTTAACAGATGCACAGGGTAATGCATTATCATGGGCAAGTGCAGGCGGTCTGGGATTTAGAGGTTCAAGGAAATCTACTCCATATGCAGCTCAGATGGCTGCAGAAACTGCTACAAAGGCAGCTCTCATCCATGGCTTAAAGTCAGTAGACGTTATGGTAAAAGGTCCGGGATCAGGCCGTGAAGCAGCAATCCGTGCCCTTCAGGCATGTGGTCTTGAAGTAACCAGCATTAAGGACGTAACTCCGGTTCCGCACAACGGATGCCGTCCGCCAAAACGTAGAAGAGTCTAATTAGGAGGTGCAAGTAAAGTGGCAGTAGATAGAGTTCCTGTACTTAAAAGATGTAGATCTCTTGACCTGGATCCGATTTATTTAGGAATCGACAAGAAATCCAAGAGAGAGTTAAAAAGAGCCAATAGAAAGATGAGTGAATATGGTCTGCAGTTAAGAGAAAAGCAGAAAGCCAAATTCATCTATGGTGTGTTAGAGAAACCTTTTAGAAATTATTATGCGAAAGCTTCCAAAATGTCCGGACAGGTTGGTACCAACCTTATGATCCTTCTGGAATGCAGACTGGATAATGTATTATTCAGAATGGGCTTTGGCCGTACGAGAAAAGAGACAAGACAGATCGTAGATCACAAGCATGTACTGGTTAACGGAAAACCTGTAAACATTCCGTCTTACCGCGTTAAAGCTGGTGACACAATCGAGATTAAAGAGAAATACAAATCTTCACAGAGATATAAAAATATCTTAGAGGTAACCGCCGGAAGAATGGTACCAGCATGGTTAGAGGCTGATATGGAAAACTTAAAAGGCGTTGTTAAAGAGTTACCAACCAGAGACGAAATTGATGTTCCTGTAAATGAAGTGCTTATCGTCGAGTTATACTCCAAATAATTAAGAGTTGACTAAATTTTTTGTTGCTGTCCGGCCCTTTACGGGCCGGACAGCGGCAAAATCGCCGGTTGGCGGTAACGGACGTGAACCGCGTCTTTCACCGTTACCCGCAGCAAAAGTTCTTCTCTTATTTTATAAGAGTATGACAGACCCTCAATAAAAGTTCCCAAAAGGAGGGGCTATAGTGTTCGATTTTGAAAAACCGAAAATTGAAATTGCTGAGATTTCAGAAGACAAAAGATATGGCAAGTTTGTAGTTGAACCGCTCGAAAGAGGCTACGGAACTACTTTAGGAAATTCTTTAAGAAGAATTATGCTCTCTTCTTTGCCTGGCGCAGCAGTAAGTCAAGTGAAAATCGATGGCGTTTTGCATGAATTCAGTTCGATTCCCGGAGTAAAGGAAGACGTAACTGAGATTATTATGAACATCAAGAGTTTGGCAATTAAGAATCTGAGCGAAACGAATGAGCCAAAGACAGCTTATATCGAATTCGAGGGAGAAGGCGTCGTAACAGCCGCTGATATCCAGGTGGATTCTGACATTGAGATTTTAAATCCTGAGCAGGTAATTGCCACATTAAGCGGCGGCACAGACAGTAAGTTCTATATGGAACTGAACATCACAAAAGGCCGTGGTTATATCAGCGCAGACAAGAACAAGAACGACGAGCTTCCAATCGGAATGATCGCTGTGGATTCCATCTACACACCGGTAGAGCGTGTCAATATGACCGTTGAGAATACCCGTGTGGGCCAGGTTACCGACTTTGATAAGCTGACACTGGATGTATTCACAAACGGAACTCTTGCTCCTGATGAGGCAGTCAGCCTGGCAGCTAAAGTTCTGAGCGAGCATTTGAACCTTTTCATTGACCTGTCTGAGAATGCCAGAACTGCAGAAGTTATGGTAGAGAAGGAAGACAACGAGAAAGAAAAAGTGCTTGAGATGAACATTGATGAACTGGAGTTATCCGTTCGTTCATACAACTGTTTAAAGAGAGCAGGTATCAACACCGTGGAGGAACTGTGCAACAGGACTCCGGAAGATATGATGAAGGTCAGAAACCTGGGCCGCAAATCTTTGGAAGAGGTACTTGCCAAATTAAAAGAGTTAGGCTTACAGCTCAATCCGAGCGAAGAAGCTTAATTTTAACGAATGTTTGAGCACCCGGCAGATAAGACCAAAGGGCACAGCCGGGCGTTTACGAATAAAGCAGGCGGACAGTAAGACCAATGAAGCGTGGCCGCCGGCTTCCACAAATATGGAGGATTAAATCATGGCAGGATATAGAAAGCTGGGAAAGACTTCCAGCCAGAGAAAAGCATTACTGAGAAACCAGGTTACCAATCTGTTATACCACGGCAAGATCGTTACAACTGAGGCCAGAGCCAAAGAAGTAAAGAAGATTGCTGAAGGCTTAATTGCTATGGCAGTTAAGGAAAAAGACAACTTCGAGACCGTAAAAGTTACTGCAAAGGTTGCACGTAAAGATAAAGACGGCAAGAGAGTAAAAGAAGTTGTTGACGGAAAGAAAGTTACCGTTTATGACGAAGTAGAGAAAGAGATCAAGAAAGACAAACCATCCAGACTTCATGCTAGAAGACAGATGTTAAAGGTTCTCTATGATGTAACAGAAGTTCCGGCTGCAAAAGCAGGCAGAAAGAAAAATACAAAAGAAGTAGATATGCCGGCAAAACTCTTTGATGAGATTGCTCCTAAATACGTAAACCGTAACGGCGGATACACAAGAATCGTTAAAATCGGACAGCGTAAGGGCGACGGCGCTTTGGAAGTTTTATTAGAGCTTGTTTAATCAGTGAACAAAGCGGTGAAACGTTTGCTTTGTAAACATTTCACTGCCCGTTAATAAACGACTCCAGCCATGCAGAGTGGCTGGAGTCATTTTAATTTACGGCGGTGACGTGTGCACGGAGCGTGCAGGTTATCGTTTAACGGTCCTCAGCTTTCCTTGCCGGACGGTAAAGTCTGCATGAGGGCAAAGAAATGTTCAGGCTTACCGGTGGTGAAATATGCATACCAGGATTCCAGCGTGTCTGGCTGAAAAACGTTTAAATGCCCGATAATCTGTTTCGCCCACAGCAAAGCTCCGGCAGAGCCGGCGGTAATTAGGTTGTTATCCGCCACAGAGGGCTTGTCAATGTAAAAATCCTGGCCTTTATAATCTGGAGAAAACATTTCAAGAAATCCCGGTCCGTTGCTGGTATGGGGGCGGTTATCCAGCAGTCCGGCCCCGGCAAGCGCAGCGGTAGCCCCGCAGATGGCACACACCAAAGCGCCTGACGAGAGAAGCTCCTCTGCTTTTTTAATAACAGCCCCGTGCTTTAAATCATTCCATGTGTCTGCGCCCGGTAATAGCAGAACGCTTGTCTCACTCACAACAATATCATCAATCAGGCAGTCGGGCACGATTGTCAGACCGCCCATTGTCTTGATTGGTTCCCCGGAATAACTGACGGTTTTGAGCGATACGCGCTGAGCGTCCTTTTTGAAAAACCGGCCGGAATTCACCTCTGAAGTAACATAGCCAAGCTCCCAGTCGGCCAAAGTATCAAGAACGTAAACATAGATTGTGAACATAAGTTTCCTCCATTTTTATATTATTTCCACCTGACAGGCAGTTGATTTGCCTGCCTTTTTATTATACTCTGCAATTGTTGACAACTGTATGGCAACAATCTATAATGATAAGAAAAAATTGGAAGGTGCCCGACAGATGAAAGTTGACAGGCTTGTTAGTATAATTATGATCCTCCTTGATAAGAAGCGTATAGGTGCGCAGGAGCTGGCGGATATGTTTGAAGTTTCCCCCCGCACAATCTACCGCGACATAGAGGCGATCAACATGGCGGGTATTCCTGTCCGGGGGGCATCCGGGGTGGGCGGCGGTTTTGAAATCATGCAGGATTACAAGATTGATAAAAAGGTTTTTTCGGCTTCCGATCTTTCCGCACTCCTAATGGGGCTTTCCAGCCTTTCCGGTATGATACGGGGAGACGAACTGGTACATGCCCTTGCAAAAGTCAAAAGTTTTATTCCTGCCGACAGAGCGAAAGACATTGAATTAAAAGTAAACCAGATATGTATTGATTTGAATCCGTGGATGGGTAACAGAAATATGCAGCCATATTTGGAAATTATCAAAACAGCTTTACAGGAAAGCAGGCTGCTTTCATTTGAGTATATTGACAGATACGGAAATTTTTCTAAACGGACAGCCGAGCCGTACCAGCTCATATTAAAAAGTAATCACTGGTATTGGCAGGGGTATTGCCATAAAAGAAATGATTACCGTTTATTCAGATTATCCCGTATATCAAACCTGGAAATGCTGGAAGAAGCTTTTATACCGCGGGATTATCAAAAACCCCAGTTGGATTTTACTGATATTTATACAACCATGCAGATAAAAATCAAAATTCGTATTCATAAATCTGTCATGGACAGGGTACTTGATTTTTGTACGTATGATTATTTTACTCCGGATGGTGACGAGCATTACATTGTCACTCTCCCCTTCATAGAGAATGAATACTATTACAATATTCTTTTAAGCTTTGGGGATAAATGCGAGTGTTTGGGGCCGGTACATGTCTGCAGGGAGATGAAGCGCCGGATCCATAACATAGCGGCTTTATATGAGAAATGGAATTAGAAGTATTTCTTTTTTATCCATCTATGCCGCAAGAATATCGTAAGTTGACTGTAATAGTGGAACGCTTTATAATAAAATTATAAAAACAGCGGAAAAAACAGCAAGAAAAATGTTTTCCGCCGGAGAGGATGAGGGATATGAAGAGAAAAAACAGGTGGATTGGTCCGCTTGTTTCTATATGCCTGGTGACCTGTATGGCGTTTGGAGGGGCAAGGGTTTCCTATGCCGCTTCGTCCAGAAAGACAATCAGCAAGGTAACGATTAATCTGGACCTGGAATTGGAAGCGGGCGAGAGCCTGCCGGATCTGGAAGCGGGAAAAGACAGCGGGTTTAATGTAAGGGCAGGAAATGAGCGGTATACGGCAACAGAGGCGCAGTGGGTGGGCTCCACATCGAAGGATGTGAAGATTGGAAGCACCTATACGGTAAAAGTGTGGCTGGAAGCGGAGGATCCGGATTCCTACGGCTTTGTCGGGACCTATAAATCCAGCAATGTCACGGTAAAAGGCGGCACCTTTGTGTCGGCTTCCAGAAAGGGATACGATACTCTGGTAGTCACGGTTAAGACGAAGCCGGTAAAGGGCGAATATGACGCCCCTGAGGAAGCCGAATGGAAAGAGAATCAGCTGGGCCACGCGAAGTGGGATAAAGTGAACGGAGTGGACGCCTATGATATAAACCTTTATAAAGGCAGCAGCGCCATATATAAGGTGAAGGCATACAAGGGCACGTCGATCAATTTTTATCCATACATGACGAGTGCGGGTACTTATACCTTTAAGGTGCGTTCCACACCGTCGGGCGACAGCCAGAAGGACTACGCCGACAGCAGCGACTGGACGGAGTCGGATGAGCTGTATATTGCCAAGGAATCGGTGTCCAATGGTTCCGGCAAGATTGACTACAACAATACTAACAGCGCTGCCAATAATTCCACGTCGCAGGTCGGCTGGATCCAGGATGGGAGCCGCTGGTGGTACCGCTATCCGGACGGAACCTTTCAGAAGGATTCCTGGCTGCTGGTCAACAATATCTGGTATCTGTTTGACAAAGACGGCTGGATGCTGACGGGATGGCAGGAGAAGAACGGAAACTGGTATTATCTGGACAACAACGGAGCAATGAGAAAGGGCTGGGTACAGGCGGCCAACGGCTGGTATTATCTGAATCCGGGACCTGAGGGCACAGAGGGGGCGATGTTTAAGAACCAGTGGCTGGACAGCAACGGCAAGAGATATTATCTGGGAGAAAACGGCGTAATGTGCGAGGGCTGGACCCAGGTGGGAGGAAACTGGTATTATTTCTATCCGGGTGACGGAAGCATGGCTGTTAACACGACTATCAGCACATTTTATGTAGGTACCGACGGTGTGTGGCGCCGGTAAGGAGCAGCGGCATAAATTCTGGAAAAGTGAGGTAGTGGTATGTTTGGGAGAAGAACACGGGGCTTATGGATCTGCATAGCGGCGGCAATGCTCATAGCGGGCGGCGCCTTTACAGCATATGCGGATACGACGATTGCCAATATCAGAGTGACATTTAAAAATAATTATGATAAAGAGGAAGGTCAGATTCTGGAGCCAACCGTGACTACAGGAAGCGGCTACGAGGTGGAGGATATTTCCTGGAGCAAGGCTCTGGAGAAATGGAATCCGGGTTCCAAAATAGCGGCTTCGGTTACACTGGTTCCCGGCAGCGGGAAAGTTTTTGCGGGTTCCTACTCTTCTAAAAAGACTACCATAAGCGGAGCAGATTTTGTCTCTGCCAAACGGAATGAAGACGGCAACCTGGTGGTAAAGGTAAACTATTATCCGGTAGTTCAGCTTGGACAGACGGAGAAAGCCGGCTGGAGTGATTCGACAAGGACAAAAGCAGTCTGGAAAAAGGTCCCATATGCAACCGCATATCAGCTCCGCCTCTACCGGGGAGACGATGAGTATGTGACTACGCTGACGCTGGAGGGGACGAATGTTGACCTGACGGAGTATATCACAAAAGAGGCCAACTATTTCTATGAAGTCAGAGCAACCTCGAAGAACAGCACAGATGCCGGTTACAGAAGAACCGGAGATTATGTAACCTCCGAGGATTCATTTGTAGATAACCTGGGTGAGGTAGGGGGACGCTGGCGTCAGGATCGCACAGGCTACCGCTATACGGACGAGAACGGAGTGGAAGCCAACAATGGCTGGCGTTATATTCAGGGTACATGGTATTATTTTGATGAGAACGGCTATGCAGTCACAGGCTGGCGCTTAATCAATGGAAAATGGTACTATATGAATTCGGAATGTAAAATGCAGACCGGCTGGCTGAATCTGAATGACAAGTGGTACTATACGGATTCAACGGGCGCTATGGCAGTCGGCTGGTATCAGATTTCGCCGTCGGAGTGGTATTATTTCTATGAAGACGGAAGCATGGCGGTGAATACGGTGATAGACGGATACACGATAGGCGGAGACGGAAAGATGCAGTAAGGCGCGGGATAGAAGTAGAGCTGTTGTGAAGGCGGTTTGCAGTCTGCCTTCACAACAGCTCTATTCTGTTGATAGGGCAATTCCGAGTCCGGATTCTGCCGCACGCAATGCGGATGAAGACCGATCCGGTATCTGCCGGACCGGTTTTTTATTGCCCGGCTGCCGTAGTTTCTGCCGCTGCCGGGAAGCGATATTTTGGATGGGACTTTTAGAAACAAAATACTACTTGACTCCGAGGTACAATTGCTCTACAATTTACACAAATATGCAGTGATAAGCTGCGGTTATGAAGGGCTAGAATATGAATATAATTAAAGCGGAAAATCTCGTTTTTGACTATATCAGGCGGGACGAAGAAGATAAAGTGGAAGAAGTGAACCGTGCGATTGATCATGTGGATGTGGAGATTGAGAAGGGGAGTTTTGTGGCCGTACTGGGACACAATGGCTCCGGAAAGTCCACATTTGCAAAGCATATCAATGGCATTTTAATTCCGACGGAAGGAACGGTCTGGGTATCTGAGATGGATACGGCGGACGACGATCTGCTGTGGGAAGTGAGAAAGACTGCCGGCATGGTGTTCCAAAATCCGGATAACCAGATTATCGGCAACGTAGTTGAGGAGGATGTGGGGTTCGGGCCGGAGAATATTGCAGTCCCTACGGAGGAGATTTGGGAACGGGTGGATAAGAGTCTTCAGGCTGTTGGGATGACGGCTTACAGGAAGAAGTCCCCAAACCGTTTGTCGGGAGGACAGAAGCAGAGGGTGGCGATCGCCGGCGTGATGGCGATGAAACCCCAGTGCATCGTTCTGGATGAACCGACCGCCATGCTCGATCCGAACGGCCGCAAGGATGTTATCAGAACCGTTCAGGAGCTGAACCGGGCTGAGGGGATCACCATACTTTTGATTACTCATTATATGGAGGAAGTGATAGACGCAGACCGTGTGATCGTCATGGACGGCGGTAAAGTGGTTATGGATGGGACGCCAAAAGAGATTTTTTCAAGGGTGGACGAGCTTAAGAGCTACCGTCTGGACGTTCCCCAGGTGACGGAACTGGCCTACGAGTTAAAAAAGGGCGGAGCCATGCTGCCGGATGGAATACTCAGGAAAGAAGAGCTGATGGAAGCGCTGCTTCCGCTCTTAAAAGAGGAATAAGATATGTCAATCAAGGTTATAGATTTGAATTACACATATGGGGCGGGGACTGCCTTTGAGCAGCATGCCCTTAAGAATGTAAATTTTGAGATAAATGACGGTGAATTTGTCGGTCTGATCGGCCATACCGGTTCCGGCAAATCTACTTTAATCCAGCATCTGAACGGCCTGATCCGGCCTACGGGCGGAGATATCCTGTATCACGGGACCAGCATATACAGCGACGGTTATAAGATGAAGGAGCTGCGCAGCAAGGTCGGTCTTGTATTTCAGTACCCGGAGCATCAGCTTTTTGAAGCTGATGTATTTTCCGATGTCTGCTTTGGACCGAAGAACCTGGGCTGTTCTAAGGAAGAGATTGAGAAGAGGGCGCGCCATGCCCTGGATCTGGTGGGAATGGATGAGAGCTTCTATGAACAGTCGCCATTTGAATTGTCGGGCGGGCAGAAAAGAAGGGTGGCGATAGCGGGAGTCCTTGCGATGCGACCTGAGATGATGATACTGGATGAGCCTACGGCCGGTCTGGATCCCCAGGGCCGGGATGAGATCCTGGATCAGATTGAGCGGCTGAACCGCCGGTACGGCCTTACCATTCTTCTTGTCTCCCACAGTATGGAGGATGTGGCCCGCTATGTTGACCGGATTATGGTTATGAACCACGGGGAGAAGGTATTTGACGATACCCCGAAGGAAGTATTTAAACATTATAAGGAACTGGAAGACATGGGACTGGCGGCGCCTCAGATTACCTATGTGGTCCAGGAGCTGCGGGAGCGTAGGATCCCTGTGGATGATACAATTACGACCGTGGAAGAGGCAAGGGATGCGATTCTAAACCTCCTTCGGGAAAAGGGGAGGCTCACATTATGATTAGGGATATTACAATCGGACAGTACTATCCGGTAGATTCACCGATCCACCGCTTGGATCCGAGAACGAAGCTGTTTGGTACGATGATATACATCATTTCACTGTTTTTTGCCGATAATCTGTGGTGCTACCTGATTGCCACACTGTTTTTGACCATGGTAGTCAGACTTTCGAAGGTGCCTTTCAAATTCATTGTGAAGGGGCTGAAAGCAATTGTTTTCCTGCTGCTTATCAGCGTCAGCTTTAACCTGTTTCTGACGGACGGCCGGGAGATTTTCCGGCTCGGATTTCTGAAAATCACGGCCGAGGGCCTGAGTCTGGCCTTTTTTATGGGCCTGCGTCTGATGTACCTGGTGCTTGGCTCATCGATCATGACGCTGACGACGACGCCGAACCAGCTCACGGACGGCCTGGAAAAGAGCCTCGGATTTATGAACAGGTTTCATGTGCCGGTTCATGAGGTCTCAATGATGATGTCGATTGCGCTGCGTTTTATCCCGATTCTGATTGAGGAGACGGATAAGATTATGAAGGCCCAGATGGCAAGGGGAGCCGACTTTGAGACGGGCAACCTGATGCAGAGAGCGAAGAGCATGATACCGCTTCTTGTTCCGCTGTTTGTCTCCGCCTTCCGGCGTGCAACCGATCTTGCGATGGCAATGGAAGCCAGATGTTACAGGGGCGGTGCGGGAAGAACGAAGATGAAGCCTCTGCACTATGAGAAGAGGGACAGGGCGGCTTATGCCGTATTTATTATCTATCTGGCTGCTGTTATCGCGGTCCGCATTATTATGTAGAACCATGCCGGGAGAAGAAGAGAATGAAACGTATAAAACTGACTGTGGCATATGATGGCACGGCCTACTGCGGCTGGCAGATACAGCCCAATGGCGTGACAATCGAGGAAGTGCTCAACAAGGCTTTAACAGGGCTTCTGAAGGTGCCTGTTACCGTAATCGGGGCCAGCCGTACCGACTCCGGCGTACATGCGAGGGGGAATGTGGCTGTCTTTGATACGGAGAGCAGAATACCGGGGGATAAGATTTGCTTTGCATTAAACCAGCGCCTGCCGGACGATATCCGTGTCCAGGCATCGGAAGAGGTTCCTCTCTCATTCCATCCGAGAAAAGCCAATTGCACAAAAACGTATGAATACAAGATACTGAACAGAAAAATCAGCATGCCGCTGGAACGGCTTTACAGCCACTTCTGTTATTTCAACCTGGACGTGGAAAAGATGAAGAAGGCAGCGGCTTTTTTAGTGGGTGAACATGATTTTAAAAGCTTTTGCACGGTCCGCACCCAGACGGAGGAGACGGTCAGGACGATCTACAGCCTCGATGTCTCAAAGGATGGGGATATGATTACGATTCGGATCAGCGGAAGCGGTTTTCTCTACAATATGGTGCGGATTATTACCGGAACTCTTGTGAAGGTCGGTCTAGGCGTATATCCTCCGGAGCATATGGAAGAGATACTGGAGGCCAGGGACCGGTCGGCAGCAGGGCCGACCATACCGGCGGTCGGTCTTACGCTTGTAAGCCTGGAATATGAAAAGGAGCTTCGTCCGTTTTTGGAGGGGCAGAACAGGCACTGGCATTACGTACTGGATCAGAGGGAGGCAGGACACGGAGGCCCCGCCCGGCTGACTGTTCACCGCTGCGGAGAGGAAGAGTTTGACAGGCTTGTGAAACGTGTCGTACATCAGGCTTACCGGAATGGAGCCGGGAGCGTTATCGTGACGGACGCGGAAAAAGACAGGTTCCGGGCCGGAGACCGTTATGGATTTTATAAAGTTGTGAAGAATGGGACCGGATTCCAAATGGAGGATGCCGGACCGGAATAGAATTTCGTCGGAAAAACGGGGGAAAAATGAGTAAAACATTTGTGTATCTGGTTTATTTTGGCGTATATTCGCTGGCAATTTTATTTATTGGAAAGTCTTCCTTCGGGGAGAGTGATTCTATCTCCAAATTCTTTGTCGGAGAGAGAAAAATCGGGCTTTGCCGGCTGTTTTTTACTTTTGTGGGAACCTGGATTTCAGCGGCCACAATTCTCGGGTATACGGGAAATGTCTATCAGAACGGGTTGGCTGTAATTTCCATGTCGGTAATTCCGTGGTTTATCGGGGCGCTGATGCTGTATGCAATCAGCAACCGGCTTTATGACAACGATATCCTTACGATTCCCCAGCTGATTCGGAACCGTTATGGCTCCCGGGGCCTTCAGATTGCCTCCGCCCTGCTGATGTCATGCGGTTATGTGCTTTATCTTGTCATGCAGATTAAAGGATTTGGCATTGCCGCCTCCAATCTGCTTAATATTGATTATAATGTAGCGGTTTTTCTGGTCTATCTCTTTATATTATATTCCACGTTCGGCGGCTTTAACTCGGTTATCAAGACAGATACCTGTAATCTGGTGATGCTGGCGCTCAGCGTAGGCGTGATTTATTTTGTTATAGTCGGGAAAGTGGAAGGCACATGGCTTTTATCGGACAGCACTGTGGCGAGAGAAACACTGAAAGCCGGAGTTGCGGTGGAGAACCCGGGATTGTTCCGGGACTATTCCCCTCTTATGTACATCTCCATGTTTTTCGGCTGGGGCATGGGACTGGCGACAAATCCCCAGTACATGATTCGGATTGTCGCCGCAAAAGATAAAAAGACGGCTAAAAAAATGCTGCTGTGTGCGATTGTTTTTCTAGCTCTGTTCTATTTTGCACTTACTCAGATAGGGCTGGGGCTTAAAATTCTTTTTCCGCGTCTTGACACCTTTCATGATACGGATGATATTTTTGTTTATGCGGTAAACTATCTGCTTCAAAGCAGATTCAGCGGCTTTTTTCTGATCAGCGTAATCGGAGCGTGCCTTTCTACGGCCAATTCGCAGCTTTTGCTGATAGGCTCCATGCTGTCTTATGATGTGGCGGGGCAGTTCGGGAAGAATGGGATGAAGGAGGACAAGCTGCTGGGGCGCGCCAAGTGGTTTATTTTCATCGGAGGTACCCTGGCTCTAATACTGTCCCTGAATCCCCCTGAGGATATCCTCTTTTTCGGCGCCGATATATGGGGAGTTTTTGCAGTGATTTTTACGCCTTTAATCTACGGGGCGCTGTTATATCCGAGAGGAACAAAGGCCGGGGCCTACGGTTCATTTATCGTGGGCATAATCTGTGCGGCTCTGTTATGGGGCAGGACCACCAGGGTATACTGGGCCTTCCCGGCCACCGCCTGTTCTGTTCTGGCATACCTGGTGATTCCGTTTTTCCAGAGGAAAACAGGCGCTAAAGGGTAACAGATCAGACAGGTCTGCGCATTTGCTGCGCGGACCGTGCGAAAAGGTAGTGGAAGCGAGCATCCGGCTCATCGCGCAGCGATTTTATTAGCCGTGCAGTAACAGTTCATTGTCGGAACTGTTACGCTGAAGGGGAAAAGGGGGCTGAAGAATGAAAAAGTTGACTGACAGGCTGTCAAAATGGTTTTTTCAGATAGAAAACGAAATTCTGGTCCCGTTTTTATTTGTCGGAATTGTCGTAATCTGTGGTTTTGGGGTAATCTCCTATTACAACGGTTACACGATGCAGAGAGATAACCAGAAAACCCTGGCCGTCTACATGTTTGAGGAAATAAACAGGGATGTTGAGTATTTGGCCGGCCGTCTGAGCGAGAAGGAGCTGAAAGATAAATACAGGTATTATGGGAGAGGCTATGTCCGGATTACGGATAAGGGCGGTCGGATTATTACTTATGAAGACGGCTCTGTTCAGGATAAAACGGTATTTTTAACGAATGAGGGCGTGAACAAGCTGGGATGGAAACTGGAATTTCTGATAGACGAAAAGATGTTTGAGGAAGAAATACTGGAAAAACAGAATTATGTCGTCATCGGGGCCATCGCATCCCTTCTTATCATCATTCAGGCCAGTATTTTTATTTCCCATAACATTACAAGGCCCATCCGCAGTATGAGCAGTACGTGCCGGGAAATAAACAAAAATAAGGGAAACTACAGGAGCTACCGGTTCGAATCGGTGAAACGAAAAGACGAAATTGGCCAGCTGGCTGTTACATTTGAGAGCCTGCTCCGTAACATGGATAATTACACTAAGATGGAGTATACCAGCAAAATGTCGGCGACGCTTGCCCATGAGATAAAAAACCCGATTGCAGGGATACGTTCAGGGATACAGCTTTTAAAGGGAAGAGCAGCCAAAGAAAGTGACAAAATGCTATGTGAGAGCATGATTAAAGAGGTTGACAGAGTGACCACTCTGATTATGAATCTTTTTACTCTTTCCGTAAAGAAGGAATCCCCAAAGGAATTGATATCCTTTGAAAAAGTCATTGGTGAGATTGCGATGATTTATTCCAAGGGGGCGGAGGGACAGGGAGTCGTGATGGAAACTGCGGTGGAGGAAGGACTGACGGGCTATCTGAATGAGAATGAATTCCGCCAGATTGCCCACAACCTGATCAGCAACAGCATTAAATCGGTTATTCCCGGCATTGAGGGGAGAATCAGGATATCGGGAAGAGGGAGCGGGAACAAGGCTCTGATTGAGTTTCAGGACAACGGAAAAGGAATGTCAAGGGAAGAACTGACGCGTGCCATGGAGCCGTTCTACACAAAGAGTATTAACGGAATTGGAATTGGTCTTGCTATTGTAAAGAAGCTGGTGGAACAAAACGGCGGCCTGATGGAGATGGCCAGTGCCTGTGGGGAGGGAACCTGCGTAAGGCTGACATTTTACAGGAGGGTGGAAGATTATGAAGAAAATATTAGTCGTGGATGATGAATTTCTGATCCGTTACACACTGGAGGAAGGGCTGAAGGACAGGGGATATGACGCCAAATCGGCCGGGACCATAGAGGAGGCCGTAGAGTGTGTAAAGAAATTCCACCCGAATGTCGTGATCCTGGATAATCTTCTGGAGCATAGCGTGGGTATGGATGAGATTGCCACCTTCAAAAATATGGATGAGGATATCCAGGTCATTTTGATGACGGCCTACGGCTCCGTATCCCAGGCAGTGGAGGCGACCAAAAAGGGGGCTTACGATTATGTTCTTAAACCGTTTGATGTAGATGAAATCGATTTTATCATAAAAAGATGTCTCGAGCAGATGAAGCGCCGTGATTCTCTGGAATTTTTGAAGGGAAAATCCCAGGATTTTACCGGAATCAGTGAGGCTGTCTGCCAGATCCGCTCCCAGATCAAGGTGCTGGGTGAAAATTCCTCTGTCAATGTCCTGATCAGGGGGGAAACGGGGACCGGAAAAGAGGTGGTGGCCAGACAGATTCATGACTGCAGTGACAGGAGAGAAAATCTGATGGTCAGAATCAACTGCGGGGCAATCCCTGAAAATCTCCTGGAAAGTGAGCTGTTCGGTTACGAGAAGGGCGCATTTGCGGGAGCGCTGAAGACGAAGAAAGGGCTGATAGAGCTGGCTAACGGCGGAACCGTCTTCCTGGATGAAATCGGAGAACTGCCTCTTGCCATGCAGACAAAGCTTTTGACATTTCTGGATGACCGGAAATACAAACGAATCGGCGGTCTGGAAGATATAGAGCTGGATGTACGGGTGATTGCCGCGACCAACCGGAATCTGGAGAGGGCGATTGCGCAGGGCCAGTTCCGTGAGGATTTGTTCTACCGCCTCAATGTGATGCAGATTGTAATTCCTCCGCTTAGGGAGCGGCGGGAAGATATCCCTGCACTTTGTGATTACTATCTGGACTACTATAATAAATCCTTTGCCAAAAACATTGAGAGGGTAGAGCCGGATTTTATGAGGGAGCTGATTTTATATGACTGGAAGGGGAACGTCCGGGAGCTTAAGAATATCTTTGAACGCTGCTTCCTGTTCAGTCAGGGGAATGTCCTGGAGAAGCACGTAGAACTGACGCCGGTTGAGAAAACGGAGACCGGCGGACATGGGAACTGTTATTATCTGAAAGATTTGGAGAAAGGTCCAATCAGTCTGGAACAGGAGGTTTTAGTGCTGGAAAAATTATATATGAATCAGGCGCTCAAAATCAGTAATAATAATCTGACCAAAGCCGCCTCTCTCCTTGGAACGACCCGTTTTTCTATCAAGAGGAAGATGGAGAGGGAGGAATAAAGAGCGGTGAACCATAAATTGTGCAAAAAGTCACATCGTGCAAAAATGCACGTAAAAATCGTGCGTTTTTGCACGATTTTTGAGTTAATTATCAATGAAAATAAAAATAATCGAAATTAACATTGAAAAAAATGTTAAAGTCAGATAAAATAGTACTGTCAGAACTACATATGGTTCGAGGGGTAAATAAACAGTGAAGGTAAGGAGGAAAAGACTATGTATTATGTGGATTTGAACAGTGATTTGGGAGAGAGCTTCGGCAATTATACGATCGGTATGGATGCGGAAATTCTCAAGTATGTATCATCCGCAAACGTTGCATGCGGCTGGCACGCAGGCGATCCGATTGTAATGGAAAAGACGGTTGCCGTTGCAAAGGATAACGGTGTTGCCGTAGGCGCACATCCCGGATTTCCTGATTTGATGGGATTCGGAAGAAGGAATATGGTAGTTACTCCGGAGGAAGCAAAGGCGTATGTGAAGTATCAGCTGGGGGCTTTAAAAGCATTTACAGACAGCCACGGAGTGAAAATTCAGCATGTAAAACCACACGGGGCTCTCTATAATATGGCGGCGGTTGATGAAAAGCTGGCGAAGGCAATGTGCGAGGCGGTTTATGAAGTAGATAAGGATATCATTTTCATGGGACTGGCAGGCTCAAAGATGATTGAAGCGGCCGAAGCGGCCGGCCTTAAGGCAGCCAGCGAGGTATTTGCAGACAGGGCATATAATGACGACGGAACTCTGGTATCCAGGAAACTGGAAGGTTCGGTTATCAAGGATAAAGATCTGGCTATTAAACGCGTAGTCAGAATGGTAAAAGAAGGAAAAGTAGAGAGTATTAACGGAAATGATATTTATATCAAGGCTGATTCCATCTGTGTTCACGGTGACAATCCAAAAGCCCTCGAGTTTGTAAAAAATATCCGCGAAACTCTGATCGCGGAGGGTGTAAGTATTAAAAATCTGTTTTAATGGGAATGGGAAAACCTTAGACAGTATTCACAATGAAGGAGATATATATGGGAGAGAAGAAAAAGAATAATATGACGGTCCTTTTGGGAGCAGCGTTCCTGATGGCGACATCGGCTATCGGCCCCGGCTTCCTGACACAGACAGCCACTTTTACAGGCCAGTACGGTTCAATTTTTGCAATGGTTATCATCTGCACCATCCTTCTGGATGTCACGACGCAGTTAAACATCTGGTCGATTATCGGTGTATCCGGTATGCGCGGCCAGGATATTGCCAACAAGGTTCTGCCGGGACTCGGTTATTTTATCGCGTTTCTGGTTGCCCTCGGCGGCTTGGTATTTAATATTGGAAACGTCGGCGGAGCCGCCACGGGACTGAACGTAATGTTCGGACTTCCGGTCAAGGCCGGCACGATTATCGGCGGAGCCATCGGTATCCTGATTTTCCTGTCCAAGGATGCCAAAACCGGTATGGATAAGATGACAAAGTATCTGGGAAGCATTATGATTCTTGTGGTACTCTTTGTGGCATTCAAATCAAAGCCCCCGGTTGGCGAGGCAGTGACAAGCGTCTTCAAGTTTTCAGAAGCTCCGGGACTGGTATTCCCGATGATTACACTGCTCGGCGGAAGCTGCGGCGGATATATTACTTTCTCTGGCGCCCACCGTCTTCTCGACGCAGGCTTTTCAGGGACAAAGGATCTTCCGGAAGTGCGCAGATCCGTTCTTATGGGAGTTACTGTGTCAGGCACCATGAGAATCTTATTATTCCTTGCTGTTCTGGGCGTTGTTACGGCTATGCCGGAAGTTGTGGGAAGCGATGCATGGGTAACCAGTCCTCCCGCGGCAGCATTCCAGGCAGGCGCAGGCGTGATCGGCTATAAGATTTTCGGCCTTGTTATTTTCTTTGCGGCATGTACGTCTATTATCGGTGCGGCTTATACTTCCGTTTCCTTCTTAAAGACACTGCATCCATTTATCATGGAAAATGAAAAATGGTTCGTTATCGGATTTATTGCCGTTTCTACCGTAATTATGACTTTATTAGGCCAGCCTGCAACTCTGCTGGTACTGGCAGGTTCCGTAAACGGCCTGATTCTTCCTCTGACTCTTCTGACCATCCTTCTGGCCAGCAGGAGAAAAGATATTGTGGGAGAAAATTATAAGCACCCGATGGTTCTGATTGTTCTGGGACTTGGCGTTGTACTTCTGACAGGATATTCAGGTATAATGGCGCTTCCGAAGATTCTGACCATCTTTGGATAATGAATTGACAGTAAATTAGTGGTAACAAGCCTGTACAGCGGCTTGTTACCGTTTTGGAGGAAAAAATATGAGCGAAGTAAGATACCTTGTATCAGGCGACTGCTCCGTGTGTGTTGAATTCGGCAATGAAATCAGTCCTGAAATTAATAAGAAAATCAGGGCGTTTAAAATCGCTGTTGAAAAAAGCGGAATCGAAGGGATAGTCGAGACCGTTCCAACGTACCGTTCTCTGCTTGTCTATTATAAACCGGAGATTATCAGTTTCAGGGAAATCTCGGAAAAGTTCGAAGAACTTATGGGTTCCCTTGATAATATCGAAATCCCGCCGCCAACGGTAATTGAAATTCCGGTTCTTTATGGCGGGGAGATGGGACCTGATATCCGGAACGTGGCCGAACATAACGGTAAGACGGTGGAAGAGGTTATTCAGATTCACACATCGGAAGAATATCTGATTTATATGATTGGCTTTATAGCCGGTTTCCCGTATCTGGGAGGAATGAGCAAAGAGATTGCCACCCCGAGGTTAAAAAGCCCCAGGGTTAAAATCGACGGCGGGTCGGTGGGAATTGCCGGTGAGCAGACCGGTGTCTACCCGGTTGACTCCCCCGGAGGCTGGCAGTTAATCGGAAGAACACCGTTAAAGCTTTATGATGCAGAGCGTGAGAAACCGGTGCTTCTGGAAGCCGGACAGTACATAAAGTTTAAGTCCGTTACCCCGGAAGAATACGACGCAATTCTGAAGGCTGTGGAAGACGGCAGCTACCATTACGTTGTATATGACAAGGAGGTGTAACGATGGGCATTAAATTTTTAAATGGGGGTTTCCTCACGACAATCCAGGACATGGGACGCACAGGCTATCAGGAGTCCGGCATGTCCGTATCCGGCGTCATGGATCAGCGCTCTGCGGCACTGGCCAACATCCTTGTCGGGAATGATGAAAATGAAGGCGTCATGGAGGTTACCCTGATGGGGCCGATGGCGGAGTTTACAGCAGACAATATCATTGCCGTCACAGGGGCCAATCTCGGGCCGAAGTTAAACGGCAAGGAACTGCCGATGTACCAGGCGGTACAGGTGCATAAGAGCGATTCCTTAAGCTTTGCCGGCATGTTCAGCGGCAGCAGGGCCTATGTGGCATTTGCAGGAGGGCTGGATATCCCGGTCATCATGGGAAGCAAGTCCACAAATCTGAAATCCAGGGTAGGCGGCTTTGAAGGAAGAAAACTGGGGGCAGGAGATGAGATTGCCTTTACGGCGCCGAAAACCACTCTTCCCAATATGTACCTGAGAAAAATTAAACCCGATGATTTTACCGCCACGGAACAGGTTCTGCGGGTTGTAATGGGCCCCCAGGATGATTATTTTACAGAGAAGGGGATCGACACATTCCTGAGCGCGACCTATGCGTTCACCAATGAGTCGGACCGTATGGGCTGCCGGTGCGAGGGCGAAGTGATTGAGCATAAAAACGGCGGCGATATTATTACCGATGGAATCGCTTTTGGAGCAATCCAGGTTCCGTCACATGGACAGCCAATCATTATGATGGCAGACCACCAGACAACAGGCGGTTATACAAAAATTGCAAGCGTTATTTCCGTGGATCTTCCCAAGGTGGCCCAGTCCAGGCCGGGATATAAGGTAAAATTCCGTAAGGTTCCCATCGAGGAGGCACAGGAGTTATACATCGCACAGGTGGAAGAATTCAAGGCATTAAAAGAGAAGTTATCAAAAGCGCCGGAGCCTGCCGCTGAGCGTGATGCGGTTATCCAGGCGGCGGTTGCCCATGAGGCATCCAAGTACTGGGGAAGCGCCGGAACGTACAAGGTTCGGATTGACGGCGAGGAATTTATTGTCGAGCTTCAGGAAGAGAGAACAGGGCTGCGCTAGGACGTGATTGAAAATTCATTCCTGTCATCTGACAGAAAGCAATTTTCAACACCTATTTAAAATCAAACAGGGAGGTAGATACCCATGAAAGACTACAGCAAGACGTCACCGGAAGAGATCTGGAAGCTGATACGCTCAGGAGAAATTGATTACCCGACGGCAGGAATGTGCGCGGGATACGCACAGGCCAACCTGGTTATTCTGCCGAAAAAATATGCTGAAGATTTTAAAGAATTTGCCAGAAAGAATCCGAAGCCATGCCCGATCCTGGAAGTGGTGGAAGGAACTCCGGACGTTCATGATATGGGAGAAGGCTCTAATATCGTAACGGACATCCCAAGATATTTCATCTACAGAGACGGAGTCAGGACGGAAGAGGTGACCGATGCATCTTCCTACTGGGAGGATGATTTTACCGGGTTCCTGATTGGCTGCAGCTTCTCCTTTGAGGAAGCGCTCATGAGGGCCGGAATCGAAGTGCGCCATATCGCGATGGGCTGCAATGTGCCCATGTACAAGACGAACATCGCCTGTGAGAGCGCAGGTGTGTTTGAAGGACCGATGGTAGTCAGCATGCGTCCGATGACACCTGAGAATGCAGAGAAGGCCAAAGAAATCACCGATAAGTACCCGAATGTCCACGGAGGCCCGGTGCAGATAGGCAATCCTGAGGTGATCGGAATCATGGATATCAACAAGCCTGATTACGGCGACAGCGTTGAGATCCGCGAGGGAGAGATTCCTGTATTCTGGGCTTGCGGCGTTACTCCGCAGGCGGCAATCGAGAATGCGAAGCTGCCCCTTGTAATTACCCATGCTCCGGGACATATGTTTATCACAAATGTCCTGAATACGGAGTTGAATGATTTTCTGGAGGCAAAGAAACAAAAATAAATACGGCCTTATTAAATTTATTAAATCATATAAGGAAAAAAAGTTCATTACAAAACAAGCGGCGGGAAAAGGAGAGATGTTCCGGGGAGGAAGCTCTCCTTTTCTCATGTCTAAAGGATCATTTGAAGCTTTTTCTGAAGCATGAATTTACATCCCCTCTTATTTATTAAAAACCTTTAAATCCCCCTTAAGGGAAAAGCATATGACACGCACGGAAGAGTGCAATATAAAATGTTATGCTGGGCCTACCTGGTTCTGTATGTCTAAAAATGTTGTTCATTTGCTGAGTAATGCTTTCATCTCTGTTGCATTAGCAGCAGGAATTTGGACAAAATGCATAATAAAATGAAAATATACAGAGGAAAAATATAAAACATAAATAAAAAAGATTGACACAGAAAATAATAAGTGTTATAAATAAATTATAATTTAGGACATAAAAAATATAAGTCCTAAATAGGGCGCCTAAAATTAATAAAGGAGAAAAGAAAATGACAAATGCAATGCTGACAGATTTACTTCAAAGCCTGGCACTTTTGGGAAGTTTTTTATTGATCGGAGTTTTTATCAGAGCAAAATTTAAAATTTTTCAGAAAACCTTTATTCCTGCCTCTGTGATTGGCGGCTTTTTATTATTGATTTTAGGGCCTCAGGCATTTAATATTTTGCCGTTTCCGGAGGAGTGGTTTTCTATTTATTCACTTTTGCCCGGCATCCTGATAGTTCCGGTGGTGGCATCCGTTCCCTTGGGACTTAAAATCGGGGGAGAAAAAAATGGAGATAGTGTTGAATCCGGCATACTCAAAAATGTATTTCCGCTCATCGGAATCGGATTTGGCGTGTCAATGCTTCAGTTTGCCGTAGGATTTGGAACCCATGTATTATTTGGGAGTGAGGAACTCTATGATGTATTCGGCATTGAGCTGTCCATTGGCTTTGTAGGCGGACACGGGACAGCCGGAACGCTGGGAAATATGCTTTCTGAATTGAACTTGCCCTATTGGCAGACAGCCCAGGGGGTTGCTATTACAACGGCAACATTCGGAATAGTCGGAGGTATCCTCATCGGAATCGCCATGATTAACTGGGCGGCCCGTCACGGTCAGACAGCCGTATTAAAGAAACCGGCCGACATCCCGGAACCGATCCGCTTAGGTTTCGAGCGTGATATAAGCAAGCAATGTTCCGCCGGGAGGGAAACGACACTGTCCTCTTCGATTGACACCCTGGCTTTCCACTCTACACTTATCTTTGTCGCTTGCGGGCTGGCCTACCTTCTTCTGATGGTGACAAAGAAATTTCATGTGCCGGTTTTGTCGAGTATTTCAGTATGGGCATATGCCATGATAGTAATGTTTATTATCTGGGGAATTATGAGCAGATTGAAGCTTGACTATCTGGTAGATGAAAAAATTAAGAGTAAAGTTTCAGGTTCATTCACAGAATTCGCTGTGATAGCTGCAATTGCCAGCCTCCCGGTTCAGGCTGTTGCCGCTTACATAGTTCCAATTCTCGCGATGGTTCTGATTGGCTATATCGTTACCAGCGCCATATTATTCCTGTTCTGTAAGAAGCTGTTAAAGGGATACTGGTTTGAACAGATGGTTGCCACTTTGGGAATGAGTACAGGGGTCTTCCTTACGGGCGTTCTGCTGCTGCGTATTTGTGACCCGGATCTGGAAAGTCCGGCTTTGGCAAACTATTCATTGTCCTACACAGTGACCAGCATTATATATTTTGCAATGCTTAACATGTTTATCGTTCTGCCTATGGCGTCAGGCGCAGTGGTTACGGCTCTGGTGGCCCTGGCTCTTGGAATCGCAGGCCTCGCGGCCGCTATGGCGGCCAGCCGATTCTCCTTTGGACGGGAATTCAGGGGAAATTGAGTACTCAGCCGGGCGGTCCGGCCGGTTATTTCACACAGAAAGGACGTTATAAAAGATGAAAAATTCGATGGAAAAATATGAAAAGCTGCTAACAGAGTTAAACGCCGGCATTTGGGATTATGCAGAGTTAAAATTCAAGGAACACCAATCTGCGGCATTAATTGAGAAAGTACTGGAGGAGCAGGGGTTCATGCTGGAAAGAGGGATTGCCGGTATGGAAACCGCGTTTACTGCAACCGCTGGGAGCGGCCGTCCTGTTATTGGGATACTGGCGGAATTTGATGCTTTGTCAGGGCTAAGCCAGGAGTCATGTTTGACCAGGCCGCAGCCCAGAGCGGAGACTGAAAACGGGCACGGCTGCGGACACTGCTTGCTGGGGACTGCTGCTGTTGGAGCGGCACTGGCTGTCCGGGATTATCTGGAGGAGAGCGGGAAGTCCGGGACGGTGGTTCTGGCCGGTTGTCCGGCGGAGGAAGGAGGCTCCGGTAAGGCGTACATGGCGAGGGAGGGTGTATTCGACGACTTGGATCTTGCTTTGACCTGGCACCCCGGAGGAGGGTATGCAGTGATAACAGGTTCTTTTCAGGCCAACTGTCAGGCGTACTTCCGGTTTAAAGGTATTTCGGCACATGCTGCGAACTCTCCCCACCTGGGGAGAAGCGCCCTGGATGCGGTGGAACTGATGAATGTCGGAGCAAACTACATGCGTGAACATATGGAATCCTCGGATCGCATCCATTATGCTATTACGGATACGGGAGGAGTATCTCCTAATGTGGTTCAAAATCATGCAGAGGTACTTTACTTAGTCCGTTCTGAGAATGGGGAAAAGGTGAAAAAATTGTATGAGCGGCTCTGTAAGATTGCACAGGGCGCGGCCATGATGACCGAGACGCAGGTGGAGGTTGTGTTTGACAAGGCATGCTCAAATGTGATTTCCAACAGCACCCTGGAGTCCCTGCTGTATGAGAGTATGAACCGGGTGCCGCTCCCCACGTATACAGAGGCAGAAATCCAGTTCGCAATAGAGATGAAAAAAACAATCACGTATACCGATATCTGCAGTGATTTATCACTTTCATTTCTAACCGGTGAAAAAAAACGCAGACTGACAGAGCGGTACCAGGAACTGTCTATGGCAGATTTTGTGATTCCTCACAGCCACAGGGATATGTGTATCCCAGGTTCCTCCGATGTGGGTGATGTGAGCCATGTGGTTCCGACTGCACAATTTATCGGAGCCTGCTTTGTGCCGGGAACCCCTGCTCATTCCTGGCAGATGGTATCCCAGGGAAAAAGTAATACCGCGGTTAAAGGTATGCTTTATGCGGCCTGTGTTCTTGCTGATGCCGCGAAGCGGTTAATAGAAGAACCTGAGATTATCCAAAAGGCTCGCAGGGAGTTTGAGGATGAGACAGCAGGCAATCCCTATGTGTGTCCAATTCCGCCACAGGTGAAACCGAACGGAAATGACGGAAAAATTTAAAGTGAAGAAGGAGACAGAAACATGAATATCATAGAAGCAGCAAAAGAACTGGAACCGCATCTACAGGAGCTTCGCAGAGCATTTCACCGCTGCCCTGAGATATCCGGACATGAAGTCCGCACAGCAGAGCGAATTGAAAAGGAACTGCGGGAAATAGGAGGCTATGAAATTCGAACCGGCGTGGGAGGCTGCGGTATTATTGCAGACCTGAAAGGTGGCAGGGCGGGAAAGACAGTGGCACTGCGGGCCGATATGGATGCGCTTCAGGTGGATGAAGAGACAGGCCTTGCTTTCAGTTCGGTAAATCCAGGTGTGATGCATGCATGCGGCCACGACAATCACATCACAATGCTTCTTGGGGCCGCCCGTCTCCTTACTAAAGAGAAGTTGTCCGGCAATGTGCGTCTGATCTTTCAACCGGCGGAAGAACTGTCTCCCCACGGAGGTTCAAGGGGAATGATTGAAGAAGGGGCAATGGAGGGCGTGGATGCGGTTTTTGGAATGCATGTATGGCCGGAGCTGCCTTTAGGGAAAATTGGCATCAAGGCCGGCCCGATGATGGCTGCCTCTGATCATTTTACTGTGACAATTAAGGGATGCCTGAGCCATGCGGCCCGCCCCAATGAGGGGGTGGATGCCTTGGTAGCCGGCTCCCAATTTGTCACCGCAGTGCAGACTATAGTGAGTCGAAACACGGATCCTATGAAATCAATGGTGATTACAATTGGAAAATTCCGTGCGGGAACACGGTATAATATTGTTGCCGGAGATTGTATATTGGAAGGGACATGCCGAACGTTTGCACCGGAGCTTCGAGACTTGGCGGAGAAGAGGTTGGGGGAGATTCTTAAAGGAGTCTGCCTGTTATCGGGCTGTACAGGCGAGTTGGAATATGAAAGAGGTTATATGGCTGTGAATAATGACCGGAAAATGTCTGATTATATTAAGAAAATAGCAGCAGAGCTTTTCGGCCCGGAACAGTCAGTGATGGTAGAGCCAGCGATGACATCGGAGGATTTTTCTTTTTATCTGAATCAAAAGCCGGGCGCTTTCGCCTGGATCGGAACAACGGCTGACGGAGAGGAGGAATGGCCTCTTCACAGCAGCCGTTTTGGACCGAACGAGGGGGTGCTCTGGAGGGGTACAGCACTTTATACCGGACTCGTAATGAATTTTGAAAAGTAATTTATCAAGATGTTTAAAAGAAGAACTCATAGCAGGCAGGTTCCTGGAATTGATACGTTTTGATTGGACGTCCTTTTTCCAGTACTGTGTCGGTATCGAGACAGATCTCTTTAATCAGCCCGCAGGAACAGAGCTTCTGAATAATACGGTTACAACTTCTGGGAGTGATGTTCAGCCACTCGGCAAGAAGTGAGGAAGTTATAACCAGTTTTGGGTTTTTGGAAAAAAGCCCTATGATTTTATTTAAGTTGGCCTCGCTGATTCCCTGTTCGCGGGAAAAGGAGAGTACCTTCTCATTATCACAGATAAAGCGGAGCGTATCCCGGACAGACAAGGGACCAATGAGGCGAAGTTGTTCATCTAACAGAAATCCGTCATTTTTTCCATATCGGGCTGCCTCGTAGAGCGCCCTGTCTGCTTGCTCCTGGCATTTCTCAAGAGATGCGCTGACTCCGGCCCCCAAGCGGAATTCCATGTCCTCTTTTTCATTCAGAAAGTGAATCAGGCAGCAGAGGCGTTTACTAAAACGGCTGCTGTCATCTAGTTCAAAGCTTAACTGAAAATATGCAATATTGGACTGGACTGAAAAATTTAGGTTGTTTTCTTTACGGAAGTCCAACAGATATTTATACAGTGTAATCTTCCTGTATTCGATCTCATTGCCGGGCAGTGAATCTGCATATATCATCCGGAGCAGAACACAGCCCTTATAAAGAGTGGAATTAAGCTGCAGTTTGGCTAAATGGACGGCATTGCGGATCGATTCGGCGATACTATTGTCATCGGGAAAAATATACTGGTAAGGTATCTTTGCAGCTTCATACCATCCAAGACAGTTGGTGGAGCGGACGAAAGCCATATCAATCTCACCCCTTTCCCAAAGGTCTTTAGCTGTGCCAAATAGTGTCTCATAATTCAGTTCCGTGGAAGTGCAGACATGAGGCATAAGCTCCGGCTTCAGATATTTAGGCAAATCCAGAAAATGGTTGGCGGGAGTTAAAAAATCGCAGTAGACTCTGTTCAGGGGAATCGAGGGATGGGTCAGGACAAAATCCAGCGCAATTGCCAGAAAATGTTTGGTCTCATAGGATACAAAGGTACAGGGCTTCTGCATCCCTTCTATATTCATAAGCTGATGATAGCCAAATTCCCCACTGCAGAAAATAACGTCGCAGCTATCTTTACATTCATAGTAGATCGCCTCGATCTCCTCCAGTGAATTGTAGACATATTTATGAAAGATACAGCCGAAATCATATTTAGCAATCACCCGGTTAATTGCCTGGAGGGAAAACTTGGGACTGATGATACTGATTGTAATCATGAATTGAAATTCTCCGCTTCAAAGTATTTTATGAGCGGTAAACAGCGGCGGCAGTAGCAGCCGGATTTACCGTTTACGGCAGCCCGGCGGGTACCGTAACTCTTATTATGTACTATAGAAGAACGATTTTAAAAAGTCAATAGAGACACATAACAAAAGTTGTGTATTTTACAGCCAAAAACCTCGAATTTTGCTTATATTTTCAAGGAAAAGTGGTTGACACGTCCGGCAGAGTGTAATATAATGTATAACTGTGACATCAGGAGAAAGCGTCTGTACCAATGCCCCGGAACAGACATTTCATGATAAAGTTAATCTCAAATATCTGATAGTAAAACAGGAGGTCAACCAATGAAGAGTTTTATGGCTAGTCCAGCAACAATCGAGAGAAAATGGTACGTAGTTGACGCTACAGGATATACATTAGGTCGTCTGGCATCAGAAGTAGCAAAGGTTTTAAGAGGAAAGAACAAACCGATCTTTACACCTCACATGGATTGCGGTGATTACGTGATCGTGGTAAATGCAGAAAATATTAAAGTAACAGGCAAAAAGTTAGATCAGAAGATCTACTACAATCACTCTGACTATGTAGGCGGTATGAGAGAGACTACATTAAAAGAGATGATGGCTAAGAAGCCTGAGAAAGTTATTGAGTTAGCAGTTAAGGGAATGCTTCCAAAAGGACCTTTAGGAAGAAGTATGCTTACAAAACTTCATGTTTATGCTGGTCCAGAGCATGAGCAGGCAGCTCAGAAACCGGAAGTTTTAGAAATCAAATTTTAATTAAAGGTGCTGGAAGGAGGAAACAATAATGGCTAACGCTAAATTTTACGGAACAGGCAGAAGAAAAAAATCTATCGCCAGAGTATATATTGTACCGGGTACAGGTAACATTACAATCAATAAGAGAGACATCGATAACTACTTTGGACTTGAGACACTTAAGGTAGTTGTTCGTCAGCCGCTCGTTGCTACAGAGACAGCCGATAAATTCGACGTATTAGTAACTGTACGCGGAGGCGGATTTACAGGACAGGCAGGCGCAATCCGCCACGGCCTTTCAAGAGCTCTTCTTCAGGCTGACGCTGATTACAGACCAGTTCTTAAGAAAGCGGGTTATTTAACACGTGATCCAAGAATGAAAGAAAGAAAGAAATATGGTCTCAAAGCAGCTCGTCGTGCTCCGCAGTTCAGCAAACGATAATAAGAGACTTTATAAGAAAATTATCAGAACCCTTGAAAATGCAAAGTTTTCAGGGGTTCTTTCATTGATGATGACCTGTGCGCGGAGCGTGCAGGTTTTCGTTTTTATTACCAATATCCGAAAGTTTGACTGAAAAATTTATGCATGCTATTGAGAAATCCTTTTTCCGGTGATATAATTCTTCCAATTGCAGCAAGAGGGACAGACATTACCGGGATGATGAAGAGATAAAGCATATGATGATATAGGAAAAGACACATGCAGGGGAACAGAGGTTAAAATGGAAAAAAAGCACATGTTCAGCAACAGGGATCTGAGGAAGCTGCTGATACCGCTGGTAGTGGAACAGATCCTGAACTCACTTATGGGAACAGCGGACAGTATCATGGTGAGTAATGTGGGGCCTGCCGCCATTTCGGCAGTTTCACTGGTGGATTCAATCAATATTCTGGTTATCCAGGCATTCTATGCGCTGGCTGCCGGGGGAGCCATCATCTGCTCACAGTATATTGGCCAGGGAGACCATAAAAATGCGGGCCGATCCGCAAATCAGCTGGTTTTTGTCGTTACGGTCATTTCAGCAGCGGTTACCGCGGCGTGTCTGGCATTCAGGATGCCTCTTTTGAAGCTGATTTTCGGTCAGGTGGAGCCGGCCGTTATGGATGCGGCCCAGATCTATTTCTTCTTTACAACATTATCATTTCCGTTTATTGCGCTTTATGATGCGGGCTCTTCGGTTTACCGGGCACAGGGGAATACAAAGCTGCCCATGACAATTGCCGTGGTTTCCAACGGGCTTAACATTTGCGGCAATGCCGTTTTAATATGGGGATTTAAAATGGGTGTCACCGGTGCAGCTTTGGCTACACTGGGTTCTCGGTTTTTTTCCGCTGTCATCGTATTTGTTTTTTTGAGAAAAAAAGACCAGACTCTTGTCATCCGGGATTATTTCAAAATCAGGCCGGATTTATATAAAATCAGGATGATTCTGGCTGTCGGGATACCGAATGGAATTGAAAATGCCATGTTCCAGTTTGGAAAGCTGGCGATCCAGTCCACGGTATCCACAATGGGAACAATTGCGATTGCAGCGCAGGCTATGACAAATATTATGGAGAATCTGAACGGCATCGCAGCTATCGGTATCGGCATCGGCCTGATGACGGTCGTCGGGCAGTGCATGGGAGCAGGCCGGAAGGAGGAGGCGGTTTATTATATTAAAAAACTGAGCGGACTGGCTGAGATTGTAATTATTATAAGCTGTCTGGCTGTTTTTGCCCTGACAAAGCCGATCACGATACTGGCAGGAATGGAGAAAGAGAGCGCAGATATGTGCTTTTATATGGTAGGGTGGATAACGTTTGTCAAGCCCCTTGTATGGGCGCTGGCATTTATACCGGCTTACGGACTAAGGGCGGCGGGGGATGTGAAGTTCTCCATGTGTACCTCCTGTGTCACAATGTGGGCATTCCGGGTAAGCCTCTGTATTTTCCTGTGCAGGCAGTTTGGCTTTGGCCCGATGGCCGTATGGATTGGCATGTTTACGGACTGGACCATCCGCGCCGTCATTTTTACCTGGAGATTTTTGAGCGGGAGATGGATGTCTCATAAAGTGGTCTGACAGATACTGTTCGCAGAACCGCGTTTTTCAGCGGGGCTGTGAATACTAATATGGAGCAGGGCGATCGGAAAGGGAATGCCGGAGAATGGTAATCGGAGGATAAAAATAATGGAACCAGGCGAAAACTTGTATATGGGGGGCGGAATTCTCCGCCGGGGAGACAGAGTGGGACTGTCCTGCTGTTCAAACGGACTTTTGGAGGCAGAAAAAGCCTCTCTGGAGCTGCTGAAGGAAAGGCTGGCTCTGATTGGGCTGGAGGCGGTGGAAAGTCCTTTCCTGTACAGAGGCGTTACCGCATTCAGCGGAACCGGGACACAGAGAGCGCATGCGCTGATGGATTTTTACCGGGATGAGACCGTAAAAGCCGTTTTTGACGTTTCGGGCGGAGATATGGCTAATGAGGTACTGACTGATTTGGATTTCGAAATGATCAGCGCCTCCGATAAGATATTTTTCGGATACAGTGATTTGACGACGGTGATTAACGCTATTTATACGAAGACAGGCAAAAAGTCGGGGCTGTATCAGTTGCGCAACCTGACGGGCCCCTGCTGGCAGGAGCAGTTCTCCCAATTCAGAGAAACATTGATGGAGGGCGGAAGTATGCTGAACAACTTCTCCTTTCATTTCCTTAGGGGAACCAGGATGGAGGGAACAGTGCTGGGCGGAAACATCCGCTGCCTGCTGAAACTGGCAGGAACACAGTACTGGCCTGATTTTAACGGGAAACTTCTGTTCCTTGAATGCAATGGCGGAGAAGTGCCGCAGATTGTGACGTATTTAAGCCAGTTGAGCCAGCTCGGGGTATTTTGTCAGATATCCGGGATTTTGCTCGGAACGTTTTCTAGAATGGAAAGCAGAGGACTGCATCCCACGTTGGAAGAATTACTGCTTCGGATGCTCCGCCCGGAACTTCCCGTGGCAAAGACATTTCAGATTGGTCACGGAAGCGATTCCAGGTGTCTTATGATCGGAGATCATATCAGAATTCATCAGGCGCTGCAGGAACAGAAACCGCCTGCCTGAGTATTGCTGCTGGTTACAGTTCAGCCTTCGGCTAAACCGTAACAAATGATGCACAGAAACGGCAATAAAACGCCGTTTCGCGCCGCACAACTCGGGATTTTCGCAAAAAACAGCGAAAAAACCTCGCGGAATACATCATGGCTGAACTGTTACTGCTGCTGGTTTCAGGCAGAGGTTTTTACTTGATATCCGGAAAGCAAAATGATATAATTTTCAATAATTGTTTGCAGGCTGCATTTTGTGGTGTGATTTACCGATTCCAACGCCGGAGTGAACTGTGGCTGGATTAGATAAAAATCACTTTGTAAGTATTGTAGGAGAAGAAAGATGATGAATTATAAAAAGTATAAGCGTGTACCGGTAGTTGATTTCCCCTGGAGGGAATGGCCGAATAAAGAGATTAAGAAAGCTCCTGTATGGTGCAGCGTGGATTTGCGCGACGGCAACCAGGCTCTGATTGAGCCGATGGTGGTGGAGGAGAAGATTGAGATGTTTAATCTTCTTGTCAGAATAGGATTTAAGGAGATCGAGATAGGGTTTCCGGCTGCCTCCCAGATAGAATTTGATTTTTTAAGACAATTAGTTGAGCGAAAACTGATTCCGGACGACGTGGTAGTGCAGGTTCTCACTCAGTGCCGTGAGCATCTGATACGCCGTACCTTCGAATCCATTCAGGGAATCAAGAAAGCAATTGTACATATTTACAATTCCACATCGACACTTCAAAGGGATGTCGTATTCCACAAAGAGCGTGACGAAATCAAAGAAATTGCCGTTGAAGGAACCAAACTGGTTAAGAAATATTTGGACAACCATGAAGGAGTAGTGATTCTGGAATATTCACCGGAAAGTTTTACCGGCACGGAATTAGACTTTGCCCTTGATATCTGTACTGCGGTACAGGATGAATGGGGACCGACTCCGGAGAATAAGATGATTATCAATCTTCCGGCTACGGTTGAGATGACAACACCGAATGTCTATGCCGATCAGATTGAGTGGATGAATAAGCACTTCAAAAACCGCGACAGCATTATCTTGAGCGTACACCCCCATAATGACAGGGGAACCGGCATTGCAGCGGCAGAGCTGGCGCTTATGGCCGGGGCGGAACGTATCGAGGGAACGCTGCTCGGCAACGGAGAGCGTACCGGCAATGTCGATATTTTGAATATTGCATACAATATGTTCTCTCAGGGGATTAATCCCGGATTGGAAATTGAGAATATCAAGGAGATTACTGAGATCTGTGAGCGCTGTACCAAGATGCCGGTGGATCCGAGACATCCTTATGCAGGAAAGCTGGTATTTACCGCATTCTCCGGTTCCCATCAGGATGCCATTAACAAAGGAATGCAGGCTCTTGCAAAGAGGACAGACGGCATATGGGAAGTGCCTTACCTTCCGATCGATCCGAGCGATATCGGCCGGGAATACGAGCCGGTAGTGCGCATCAACAGCCAGTCCGGCAAGGGCGGGGTTGCCTTTGTCATGGACAGCTTCTACGGATTCCGTCTTCCAAAGGGAATGCACAAGGAATTTGCAGATATTATCCAGAGGATTGCGGAGAAACAGGGCGAGGTTGCGCCGGAACAGATTATGGACGAGTTCCGCACCAATTATCTGGATCGCAAGGAACCAATGCATTTCAAAAAATGCCAGATTACGGACCGGGAGTACGAGGGAGGCGGATTTGCCACGGTTGCCCACCTTATCTTCACGGCTCACGGCGAAGAGCGGGAGGTTGAAGGCGTGGGAAACGGCCCGATTGATGCCATTCAAAGAGGACTCGAAGACGCGCTCGGCATACAGATCCGTGTTCTGGATTACGACGAGCATGCGCTCCGCTCCGGTTCGGGTGCACAGGCGGCTTCCTATATTCACCTGATGAATGTGGAAACCGGAGAAGCGACATATGGAGTCGGAATCAGCTCCAATATTACGCGGGCATCGATCCGCGGTATATTCAGCGCTGTAAACAGATTATTTTATAAATAAGGGATAAAAGAGTTCGCTGCGGAAGGAACCGATATGCATCAGGCGATCGGTTTTTCCTCGATCAATGTCACAGCCCCGTTTTCCACCTCGATGAAAAACGGCATTCCCGGTTCGGAATCCGTATATGTGTCCAGGTACTGCCGGAAAATTCCCCTGTCTGTGGTTTCAACCATCGTACCCGGTTCATCAGAGTCGGAGAAGCTGCGCCCCCAGTCGATGAAACGGTATTGTGTGTCGGCTGTCAGCTTGAGTATGGTCCGGGACCGGCTGGGATTATGGATATAATATTCGTCCGGCATATCGTGCTCCGTCAGTTTAAGGGAGCGGACTCTTTCCTTGTCTTCCGGTGTTATCCACTCCGCCATATCCACCCACAGGTTATCGTTGTCCATCCGCCTGATAAACGCGCAATAGGAGCCGGAGGGCTTTGCTTCTTTCCGTCGTTGGAAGATATGCCATTCCTTATCCTCTGACAGTACCATGATTCTGCCGTCCCCGGAGTCCCAGGTGTATGGGCTGCCTATACAGCCGAAGTTGGACTGTCCTTCCTCACCCGGAATTGCTTCAGGATCCAGAGAGGATGAGATATACCCGTCCACACTGCCTGAATCGCCCATGGGGCCGATTTCCGAGGTGCCGTAATAGATTGCCCCGTCTGCAAAAAGTATCCTGTTCTCAAATTCACTGTCTGCCTGTTCCGACAGAGAAGGGGCTTTGGTATTGTTATTTTGTGACCCGCCGTCATATTCCAAACTGCCGCCGGAACCATCCTCCGAAGGGGTATCGGTGTCGGAGAAGGTGACGGTGTTGTCGGACAGTGGCATCTCGCTTATTTCCATGGGGGACATGGCGGCAGGGGAGGAACTTTTCTGACGGCCGCAGGCCGTGAGCATCACACCGGCCAGTGCTAATACGGGGAGCAGAACCGGTAAAATTTTATATGAGGATAATTTTTTAATATGTTTCAAAAAGATTCTCCTTTCTGATGTGCGCGGAACGTGCAGGTTATCGTTATTTTACCATATGTCCGGTTGCCGCTTTTTACTTTTTTATTACTTCTTTCGTGCTGAAATATGAAGGTTTCCATAACAAATTATGATTATATTAAAGTGGTTGCGGAGGAAAACTGTATTTAATAGATACGGTAAGGGCCTTTGATGAGCATATTGCTTAAGAAGGCCCTTTATATATGATGGGATATGACAAGTGAAACAGAGCGGATTTGCGGAGCAGATGAAGGATATCATTGAATATAGGGGCGATGGATTATTATCGTCGGATAAAACACAATATTTTAAATCCAGTAAAACCCCTCTTAAAAATACATCTCCTCACAAATCCTTTTCCCAGTCTCCGTCCGGAAGATATTATGATAAGCCGCATCGGCAGCCTCCGGTTCCAGTCCTTCTTCAAACAGATTTACCAGGAAATCGGCCTCCAGCAGTATCTGGTAATCCAGGCCGTCCACATCGCAATAAGTGTGGTGATGACCGACCAGATAGCAGACGCGGTCGACAACGGAGGCGCGGAAACCTAGGGAACGGAGCAGTTTTTCAGCGGGTTCAGGTCCTTCCTGTTCCTGCAGCTTGCCGTTGCAGTAGCCATACTTTTCTTCGGCGGGTTTAATCCCGATATCGTGTACAATTGCGGCGGCTTCCAGAATAAACTGGGTATCGCTCTCCAGATTCTCCGACAGCCCAATCAGACGCGCGAAGCTGTGAACCTTGAGAAGGTGCTGAATCCGTTTCGGATCGCCGGAGTTGTAGCTAATCATTTTCATTAACAGGTCGTCTAAGATATCCATTTCAAAATTCCCCTCTTTCCACTGCGGGTGAAGTCACACCCGCTATAAGAATACAATTGTGTAAGTAAAGTTCGGACAGCATGAACTGTTATCTAGAGTATACCTGATTTGTACCGCCGCTACAACGCCTTTGTTTACTTTTCCCTTAAAGTATAGTAAAATAAGTGTTACTATTCACAGCCCCGCTGAAAAACGCGGTTTAGCGGACAGTAACAAGTAAGTAACAATTCAGACAGGCCTGCACAATTACTGTGCCGACCATACTAAAATGCAATGGCAGACCCGTTAAAGGGCGTCTGATGCTGTAATTGTTGCAATCATAATGGAGGAATTCTTAACGGATGAAAAAGTATGATTATCTTCTGGTAGGAAGCGGCCTGTATGCGGCCGTATTTGCCTGGATGGCCGGAAAACACGGGAAGAGATGTCTTGTGATAGAAAAGAGAGAGCATATTGGAGGCAATATTTACTGTAAAGAAACGGAAGGGATCCGGGTACATCAGTACGGCGCCCATATCTTCCATACCTCCAACCGGGAAGTATGGGATTTTGTTAATCAATTCACGGAGTTTAACCGTTATACCAACAGTCCGGTCGCAAATTATAACGGCGAGATGTACAATATGCCGTTCAACATGAACACATTCAGTAGAATGTGGGGCATTTCCAAGCCGGAAGAGGCAAAAGCCATTATAGAGGAGCAGAAAAAAGCCGTTCCCGGAGAGCCGGAGAACCTGGAGGAGCAGGCGATCAAGCTGGTCGGTACGGATATCTATAAAAAACTGGTAAAGGGCTATACGGAAAAGCAGTGGGGACGTGATTGCAGGGAGCTTCCCGCCTTCATTATCCGCCGTCTGCCGGTGCGTTTTACCTATGATAACAATTATTTTAACGATCCTTATCAGGGAATCCCGAAAGATGGTTATAATGCTATTATAGAAAAGCTTTTTGAGGGCTGCGAAATCAGGACCGGAACAGACTATCTGGAGAACCGGGAAGATTACGACGGGATGGCAGAAAAGATTGTTTACACCGGAATGATAGATGCGTATTACGATTACCGCTTCGGCAATCTGGAGTACAGAAGCCTGCGGTTTGAATCGGAGCTTTTGGACACCGACAATTACCAGGGAGTGGCTGTCGTCAATTATACCGACAGGGAAACTCCGTTTACGCGAATCATCGAGCATAAACATTTTGAATTCGGAACACAGCCAAAGACTGTCATTACCAGGGAATATCCCGAAGACTGGAAGATGGGCATGGAGCCGTATTATCCGGTAAACGATGAGAAGAACCAGGAGCTTTACGGTAAATATGCCGGACTTGCAGCCGGCGAGGAAAATGTGATTTTCGGCGGCCGCCTGGCAGAGTATAAGTACTATGACATGGATAAGGTAATAGAATCTGCGCTGAAACGTGCGAAAGAGGAATTTGGAGATGAGCAGTAATAAAACTGTAACCCACGGGCAGATACCGGCCGGCCGGCCCGCTGCTGAGCCGGATCCGCAGGCACAGGGCAGGTTCTACGAACCGGAAATCCTAAGCCGCCTGCAGCAGGAAATCCTCTCAATCCTTGATGATTTTCTGCTAATCTGTGAAACGTACCATCTGGAATATTTCGGCATTGCCGGGACAGGAATCGGTGCCATCAGACATAAGGGGTTTATCCCCTGGGATGATGACATCGATATTGCCATGCCCAGAAAAGACTTTGAGAAGTTTCTGAAGATTGTGCAGAAGAAGATGGGCGATAAATATCTTGTTCTGAATGCAAAAACATGCCCGGCATATCCTCTGATGACGACCCGGCTTGTAAAACGGGGAACCGTATTTATTGAGGAAGTGATGAAGGACGTTGACTGCCCGTTCGGGATTTTTCTGGATCTCTATGTGCTGGACAATGTTTCCGACAACCCGGTTATGTATCAGGTGCAGTCCTGGACGGCATGGTTTTTCAGCAAGCTCATGATCCTGCGGGCCATTCCGAAACCCACACTGGCACAGAAGGGATGGAAGGCAAAGCTGATCTGGTCGGTCTGCGGCCTGGTTTACAGCAGCATGAAACTGCTTTGCATTTCGCCGGAAGGCCTGAGAAGGCGGTGCGAGGCGGTATGCAGGCGGTATGAGAAGATAGATACGGACCGGATGGCATTCCTTCCCGACACCAGCCCCTATTGGAATCTGGTGGACAAGCGGAAATACCATCCTCTCAGAAAAATAGAATTTGAGGGAAGAATGATTAATTTTCCCGGGAATATAGAAGAGATGCTTATCAACATGTACGGAGATTTCATGGAGCTTCCTCCTGCGGAAAAACGAAAAACGCATTATCCATATAAACTGTCCTTTTCCGGCGGAGAGAATCCCGGGGTATAAGGTACGGCGCTGTAAAAAATATGACAACAAATGAAAGACAGGTAACCGTGATGAATCTGCTTAGAACACTCCTGATTGGCGGAGATGATAATCTGGAAAAACGGAATATGGTCTGGAACATGCTGGGAAGCTTGCTCTATGCGTTCGCATCGATGGTTCTGTCTATCGTGGTGATTCAGGTAGTGGGAGAGGACGAAGGTGGAATATTTAGCTTCGCCTTTTCCGCATTCGGACAGCATATGTTTATGGTCGCCTATTTCGGAATGCGGCCCTTTCATATTACGGATATAGGAAGGCGTTACACCTTTGGGGAATATCTGCGCCTGCGTTTTGTAACCTGCGGCGGAGCGCTTGTTTTTGGCCTACTGTATGTATACTTTAACCAGGATACTTATACTTACGTAAAGACCATGACGGTGATTTTAATGGTTTGTTATAAGGTGATAGACGGCTTTGCCGATGTATACGAAGCCGAGTTTCAGAGAGACGGCCGCCTTTATCTGACAGGAAAGTCCAATACGTTCCGGACGCTCTTTTCAGCGGGCAGCTTTATCGCCTGCCTTGTTATGAGCCATAACCTGGTGCTGTCCTGTATGGTTTCGGTGATTGCACAGATTCTGGGCGTCCTGATATTTAATATATCCATAATCGGAGAGCTTCCCCAGGTGGACTGGAGCTGCCGGAAAGGCAGATGTTCGCTGCTGTTTCAGGAAAATTTCCTGCTGTTTCTCTCTGCGATTATTGATTTCTATGTATTTTCCGCATCCAAATATGCAATTGAGGGAAATATGCTGAACAAAGATCAGGCCATTTTCGGAGCTATCTTTATGCCGACCAGCGTCATTAACCTGGTGGCCGGTTTCGTAATCAGGCCTTATATTACAAAGCTGTCCCTGGTCTGGGAAAACCGCGAATTTGCGAATTTCGCGATGGTGGTTGGCCGTCTGGCTGCCATCATTGCCGGACTTACGGTGCTGGCTTTAGGCGGGGCATGGTTCCTGGGAATACCGGTGCTGAGCATGCTGTATCCGAAGATAGGATATGCGATTGCAGACAGCCGCCTGCCGCTGCTGCTGATCATTTTGGGAGGAGCGTTTAACGCCTATATTAACCTGTTCTATTATTCACTGATTATTATGCAGAAGCGCAGGCACATATTTGTCATATATGCCCTGGTGGCAGGGGCCGCCTTCCTGATTTCCGCTCCGTTTGTGAGGTGGATGGGAATTCTGGGAGGAGCGTTGTCCTACCTGATGCTGATGTTTGCGCTGACAGTCTGCTTTGGGCTGACGGCCCTCTATTTTTACAGGAAAGAAAACCGAAATGGGAGGAAAATGGCGAAATGATTAATTTTACAGTTGGACCCGTTCAGATGGAGGAAGAGATACGGGAAATCGGCGCAGAAGAGATACCGTATTTCCGCACGCCGGAATTCTCCGCACTGATGAAGGAAAATGAATCCCTGATGACCCGTTTTATGAAGGCCGGTGATAAGGCCAGAACAGTGTTTCTGACAGCCTCCGGCTCAGGGGCCATGGAGGCGGCGGTAATCAACCTTTTTACCCCTGATGACCGGCTTTTGGTGGTGAATGGCGGCAGCTTCGGCGCGCGTTTTGTGAAAATCTGTGCCGTCCATGGGATTCCTTATGATGAAATAAGACTGGAGAGCGGCCGTAAATTAACGGCCGGGCACCTAATGCCCTATGCAGGAAAGGGATATACGGGTTTTCTCGTCAATGTCCATGAAACTTCCACCGGAGTTCTCTATGATATGGACTTAATCAGCCGTTTCTGCAGGAAAAACGGGATGTGGCTTGTGGTGGATGCCATCAGCTCTTTTCTGGCCGATGACTTCAGGATGGAGGAATGGGGCGTGGATCTGGTGCTGACCGGATCACAGAAGGCTTTGGCCCTGCCTCCGGGGATTGCCGCGGTTGTGATGAATGAAAGAGCAGTTAAACGGGTGGAAAAGGCAGAACCCAGGTCGCTCTATTTTAACCTGAAGGACTGTTTAAGAGACGGGGAACGGGGACAGACTCCGTTCACCCCGGCTGTCGGCATCCTGATCCAGATGAACCGCAGGCTTAAAATGATAGACGAAAAGGGAATGGAAAGGGAGAGGGAGCAGATAGAATTATTGGCATCAGATTTCCGGCGCCAGATTTCCGGCATGCCGTTTGAAATTGTCTCCGAATCGCTGTCTGCGGCGGAAACGCCCCTTCATCCCACCGGAACGCTTCCCGACGGAAGTCCGGTATCGGCTTACCGGATTTTTGAGATACTGAAAGACGAATACGGGATCTTTGTATGCCCCTGCGGCGGTGAACTGGCAGAGAAGGTTTTCCGCGTGGGGCATATAGGGCATCTTACGGCAGAAGATAATAAAAAACTGATTAATGCATTGAAAGACATGCAGAACAGGGGGCTTTTGTGAAAACACTGATTTTAGCGGCAGGACGAGGGACGAGAATATCGCGTTATCTTTCCGGAAACCCGAAATGTACGGTGGATATCGGGGAAGGAAAATGTCTGATCCAGTATACGGTGGATCTGCTGAAATCCAGGGGAATCCGCGATATCGGGATTGTTCTGGGATATAAGAGTCAGGTGATACGCGACGTTCTTGAGGGCCGGGAGGTTTCATTTTTCTATAACCCGTTTTACGATGTAACCAACAGCATTGCTTCCGCCTGGTTTGCCAGGGACTTTCTCGAAGGAGACGATCTGCTGATTATGAATGGGGATGTTTACCTGGAAGACCGTCTTCTGGACCGGATCCTGGCGGAGAAGAAGAGTCCGGTGATGTTTGCCGATGAGAGCCGGAAAGAGACGGCCGATTATAAATTTTTCTATGAAGACGGGATTTTAAAAAAATACGGGAAAGAGCTGGAGGGCAGCGATATTACAGGTGAATATATCGGAATCGGCCGGTTTGCCAGAGCGTTCCTTCCCGAATTTCGCGGCAGGATGGAAGCGATGATTAACCGGCAGGAGCATTCCGTCTGGTGGGAGAATGTGATTTACGGACTGACAAAAGAGATGCCGGTCTATGTGGAGGACGTGGACGGACATTTTTGGGCGGAAGTAGATTATATCGAGGATTACGAGCGGATTCTGGAACACAGAGGCGTGGAAAAAATCGTGAGATAGTATACCGTAACAATTCAGTCATGATGTATTCCGCGAGGTGTTTCCGCTGCTTTGGCGGAAATCCCGAGTTTTGCGGCGCGAAACGGCGCGTTTTGCCGTTTCTGTGCATCGTTTATTGCAGTTTGGCCAAAGGCTGAACTGTAACAGCTTACCCGATAAATAGAGCAGGCAGGTGTGGACTTTGAAAGAGAACGTTCAAAAAGAAACTATAAAAAACCAAAAGAAGCTGGCTCTGACCGTGCTGGCTGTTCTTATTGCAGGCATTTTTCTCGAAATATTCTGTAATCTTCCGCTGATCCGGGCGAACTCCGGGAAAAACCAGGGCAGTTTTTCAGTTGACATAAGTCAGACTACTTATGAGGGATTCCATGAAGACGGAGGAAAACTGGTATTTGACGGGAACGGCGGCAAGATACGCGTGCCGCTTAGCGGACGTTATGTGGACAAGTTCTGTTATTCCTACGAATATGAGGGGCTGCTGAATGCCACGGTGAAGGTGGGAGTTTATAATGAGTACGGCGAGCTGCGGGAGCGTGACATCCTTACGGTGGAAGACAGAAACAGCAAGAATATAAAAACTTCCTGGATTCCTGTGGGAAAGAGGGCGGAGTATGCGGAAATCTATATTTTCCGGGATGTTCTTGACGAGCCGGGGCTGTCTTATATTGATTTTTCCGGTTTTCCGTTAAAAATCTCAGGTTTTGAGGCAGTCACAATCCCTGCCGTCAACTGGTACAGGCTGTGCTTCTTCTGGTGCGCCCTTGGAATTGCCGCCATGCTGATTTTCTTCCGGGAGTATTTTGGAAAACGGATTGAAGTGGGATTCCTGGTTATTTCCGTCACCATCGGGACGCTTTTCTCCCTGTCCCTGCCGGCCAATAAGGTGAGCTGGGATGAGGAGGTTCATTTTTCACAGAGCTTCTGGCTGTCCAACTACAGAACGCCGGTATCGGTTTCCCCTGCCGTAACCCAGGAGTTTATTGCCGGGATTGACACCTGGCCTTATAATCAGCCGGGAACAGTGGAAGAACAGAGAGAGCTTGACAATTATCTGGACACTGCGGGCGATTACCGGAACGGGGGAATTACCTGGAGCGCTGATTTAAATAAAACAATTTTTACCGGATATGCCGGCGAGGCATTATTCCTGAAAGCGGGACAGATATTTCGTCTGCCCTTCTCCCTCGTATATAAGCTGGGAAGGCTGGGCAACCTTTATATTTACTGTATCATCCTCTGTCTGGCCATCAGGAAAACACCGGTCGGAAAAGGGATTATGGCTTTCCTCGGGCTGATGCCGGAGCCGATGATGCTGGCCGGGGTATATTCCTACGACCCGACTGTGACGGCTTTTATGTATTTATCCTTTGCCTGCATCCTACGGGCCATTTTAGATACGGAGAAAAAGATAACCTGGATGGACTATGCCGTGATGATGCTGGCGTTCTTCTGGGGATGCAGAATCAAGGCGGTATATGCGCCGCTGCTCCTGGTTGGCCTGTTAATACCTGCGGATCATTTCAGAAGCCGGAAAGAGCGTCTTATCATGAAGGGCGGAATGATAGCCTTGTGCCTTGGACTGATGGCCTCTTTTGCACTGCCGGCAATCTTTTCACCCAGCGAGACAGGAGATTTGAGGGGGGAGAATACCAGCGAGGCAGGACAGATGTCCTATATACTTGGACATCCAGTCGCTTATGCAAAGATATTGCTCCGGAATATCTTTAATACTCTGCCTTCTTATGTAATGGGCGAAAAATCACTGGGACTGCTGGGACATCAGGGAGAGGCAGCGTTTCCCTGGCTGATTTATGCAGGCTCTGCGGCAGTTATCCTCACGGGTGGACAGTCTTCCTGTGGAAAACGTCTTGACTGGAAGCAGAAATTGTGGATATTCGTCCTCGCATCGGCGGCAGTTGTCCTTGTCTGGACATCTATGTATCTTGTTTTTACAACACCGGGCAATACTTATATTGACGGCGTGCAGGGACGTTACTACATTCCGCTTCTGTTCCTGGTATGGCTGGTGTTTAACCCGAAATGGATTACCGTACACCTTAAAAATCAGGATTACTACGCAGTGGTGCTTGCGCTGGCAGGAGGAATTCTTTTGTCAGAGTATTATGTGAATGTGCTGCAGAAGTTCTGTCTGTAACATTTAATATTGAAAGGAAGTGGCAGGATGAAGATACAGAAACGAGGTTTGGTTATGTCCGGCATTATAACCGGCGCAGACAAAGAAGGACAGCCGTTGCATACCTTTGCAGTCTGTGCCTATAAGGATTCGCCTTATCTGGAGGCCTGCATCCGCTCCCTTACGGAGCAGCAGGTAAAGACAGATGTGATTTGCTGTACCTCCACTCCGAGCCCTTACATTGAAAAAATTACAAAGAAATATGCGGTTCCTCTCTATGTGAGGGAGGGAGAGAGCAACATCAGGGAGGACTGGCTGTTTGCCTGGCATAAAGCCGGTGGCCGTCTGGTGACGATTGCCCATCAGGACGACGTTTACAGAAGCGATTATACAAAGGAGCTTTATCAGGCATTTGCGAAATACCCCGACATGTCGGTTTTTGTCAGTGATTACATGACGTTAAAGATGACGGAAAGAGGGATGAAGACCGAGTGCTTCAACAAGGTATGGCTGGTGAAGAAGATTCTTCGGATGCCGCTCCGGCTGAAATTGCTGTCAGGTCTGCGGCCGGTAAAACGAAGCAGCGTTATCTTCGGCAATTCGCTCTGCTGTCCGGCATGTACGTATCAGAAGGAGCTGGCGGGGGAGGAGATGTTCCATTCCAGGTATGATTTTGCTCTGGATTGGGATAATCTTTATGAGCTTGCAGGACAAAAGGGCAGATTTATCTGCGTGGAAAAACCGCTGATTGCATACAGGGTCCATGAGGGGGCGACGACGAAGGCCTGCATTGAAGACAACAGGCGGACAAAGGACGAGATGGCCATGTTCGAGAAAATGTGGCCCGCATGGCTTGTGAAGATTCTGATGCATTTTTACGTGAAGGCCTATGACGAATACGGTAACAGTTGAGACAGGTCTGCGCACTGGCTGCGCTGAACGTGCGAAAAGATAGTGGCAGCAGGCATTCGGCTCATCGCGAAGCGATTTCAATTAGCCGAATGCTGTAACGGTTCATGCTGTCTGAACTGTTACACGAATACGGTAACAGTTGAGACAGGTCTAAAAATAAGTACAATAAGTACGGGATGGCAAAGCGCCGGGAGGACGAGATGAGTTCGGCAGAAGTACCGGAAAACGGAAGAATAAAAATAGATGTTATCATTCCTGCTTTCAGGCCGGGTGACAAACTGGAGCAGCTTCTGAAGCGGCTGCAAAAGCAGACCTGGCGTCCAAACAGGATCATTATCATGAATACGGAGCACCAGTATTGGAATGCAGAGCGTTACGAGCCGCTGTTTGAGGGCGGCGGGACAGAGCTGACCTTAATCCATCTGGCTCAGGAGGATTTTGATCATGGGGGTACCAGACACAGGGGGATTCTTGAATCGAATGCTGAAATCTGCATCTGTATGACCCAGGACGCCATACCCCATAACAGGGATCTGGTAAAAAATCTGGTTTCGGCCCTGATGGCCGGGGAAGATATTGCGGCATCCTATGCGAGACAGCTTCCAGCGGCGGACTGCGGAGTGATAGAGCGTTTTACCAGAGATTTTAATTATCCGGGTATCAGCCGGGTAAAGGGGAAGGAAGACTTAGAAATACTTGGCATTAAGACATATTTCTGTTCCAATGTCTGCGCTGCTTATAAACGTGACATCTATCTGAAACTGGGAGGCTTTACGGCGAAGACAGTATTTAATGAAGATATGATTTACGCGGCCAAAGCCGTAAAGGCGGGATATAAAATAGCCTATGCGGCAAACGCGGAGGTGATTCATTCCCACAATTATAAAGCAATGGAACAGCTTCACCGGAACTTTGATCTGGCAGTTTCCCAGGCGGATCATCCGGAAGTATTCGGCGGACTTCCCTCCGAAGGGGAAGGAATACGTCTTGTCAGGACAACGGCCGGATGGCTGTTAAAGAATGGGAAATGGTATCTGCTTCCGGAGCTTGTGTTCCAAAGCGGATTTAAATATATTGGATACCGGCTGGGAAAAGCATATAAAAAACTCCCGGTCCGGCTGATTAAAAAGCTTACAATGAACCAGTCGTACTGGGATTAATTGTTAGTTACTGTTCGAAGAACCGCGCTTTCCAGCAAAGCTGCGAATAATAATAAGCGTTACATTGACGGAGGAAAAAATGGCAGAGCTGCTAATTGTAATACCCGCTTATAATGAGGCAGAAAATATTGAACGCGTAGTAAACCGGCTCATAAAAGAGTTTCCGCAGTATGACTACGTGATTGTAAACGACGGTTCCAGGGATGAGACTGCGGCTATTTGCAGGCGCAATAGCTATAACCTTTTGGATCTGCCGGTTAATCTGGGACTTGCAGGCGGTTTTCAGGCAGGGCTTAAGTATGCGGCCCGGTATGGATACCGTTATGCGGTTCAACTGGACGGAGACGGACAGCACAGGCCGGAATATATTGCGGCGATGAAAGAAAAAATGGACGAGGGCTACGAGATAGTAATCGGCTCCCGCTTCGTCGGCCAGAAGAAACCATTTACGATGAGGATGCTTGGGAGCAACCTGATTGAGAAAGCAATCCGGATGACCACCGGTGTGGATATCAAGGATCCGACCTCCGGAATGAGAATGTTCAGCAGCAGGATGATAGAGGAGTTCGCCAAAGGACTGAATTACGGACCGGAGCCGGATACAGTTTCCTATCTGATTAAACAGGGGGCAAGAATTGCGGAGGTTCCCGTTATTATGGACGAGCGCCTGTTGGGAGCCAGTTACCTGACTCCGGTCAATGCATCCCGGTATATGATCAAAATGCTGATATCAATCCTGCTGATACAGAATTTCAGGAAGAGAGGGTGACGGATGATGACGCTTATGCTTCGGATTGTTTTAATTGTTGTTTCTGTGGCGACCACGATTCTTATTATGAGGCGGATCCGCCAGTCCAAACTTCAGATAGAGGATTCCATCTTCTGGATTGGTTTTTCCTTCATACTGATTTTGTTCAGCATATTTCCGCAGTTACCGGCAATTCTGGCCCGGCTGGCGGGGACATATACGACAGCGAACTTCATTTTCCTGTCGGTGATTTTCCTGCTGATTGTAAAAATGTTCCATATGTCAATTAAGATGTCACAGCTTGAAACCAGGGTGAAAGAACTGGTTCAGGAGATGGCTCTGGAGGAGAACAGGAGGGAGCAGGAGGAGAAGGAAAAGCGGATAGAAAGGGAATCTGGTGTTTCCGAACATAGTGAGATTTAGTTAAGCAGGTGAGGACGCCGCCGCAGATTGTCTCACGCATTAAGTGCGGGGGAGAACCTTGTCGCTGCCACTCAGTGCTTCTGTGTGCGAGAAATACGATTGCCTCCAATGCACCTTTATGAAAGTAGGGCTGAAGATTTGATATCAGCCTGCCGGAAACACGTAGTGGCTGCGATAGAGCCCTTCCCATTTAAGGTTAGAGATAATCAGCGGACGGAACGGACCATGTCCGGTGTGCGAAAACTTTCGCCTGAGTCTTCTGGCCCCGACGAAAACCTGGCCGGGGGAAGTAGGCGGAATCAATTCTGGAGGGGATATGGAAGCCCATCCGTGCTTAATGAGGTTTCTCACGAATTTAGCACGGCTATGCGCTTCGAAAAGTGCAAACGGTCCCCGTAAGATTCATTCCGGCCGGATTCCCCCTTCACGACAACCTTCAACCGGGGACAAAAGACTCAGTCAGCCCCCTCACCACACCGGACATGGTCCGTTCCGGACGCGTCCTCTATAAAGCCGTTCACGGTGTTGACTGAAACAACTATTGCCAGGTTCCAAAGGTAGTGATATAGTATTGCATAGCCGGTACCGTACAGGCTGACCCTGGCTTATGGATTGTGAGAAGCTTATAGATCAGATTAAAAGGAGAGTAATCATGGGAAAAATCACAGTAACCCCTTGTGATATAGAGGGACTTTATGTTATCGAACCAACCGTATTTAAGGATGAGCGAGGCTATTTTGTAGAGACCTATAATCAGAATGATTTCAGGGAAGCAGGCCTTGATATGGTGTTTGTCCAGGACAACCAGTCGATGTCTGTAAAAGGTGTGCTCAGGGGGCTTCATTACCAGAAGGAATTTCCTCAGGGCAAGCTGGTCCGCGCAGTCCGCGGTGAAGTTTTCGACGTGGCTGTGGATCTGCGTACCGGTTCCCGGACATACGGAAAATGGTTCGGCGTTGTGATTTCAGCGGAGAATAAAAAACAATTCTATATTCCGGAGGGGTTTGCCCACGGCTTTCTGGTACTTTCGGATGTGGCGGAGTTTGCCTACAAATGTACCGACTTCTACCATCCGGGCGATGAAGGCGGGCTGGCTTACAACGATCCGGAGATCGGAATCGAGTGGCCGGTTACCGAGGGCATGGAACTGATTATTTCCGAAAAAGATAAAAAATGGGGCGGTTTTAAGGATACGTTTAAGTTCCAGCTTTAAATCCGCGCTCCTAAAATGAATAACAGTTCAGACAGTATGAACTGTTACTGAAATTAACCGGAGGTTTTCGATGAGAGAACTGATTACCCTTGTTAAAGGGCTTCTAAAGAAAAGAAAGTTGATTCTGGATCTGTCCAAAGCAGATTTCAGAAAGAGATTTGTAGGCTCCTATTTCGGCATTGTCTGGATGTTTATCCAGCCGATGGTTACGATTGCGATATATGCGTTTATTTTTGGTGAGCATGGCATGAAGAATGCACCGCCTGTTCCGGGAGTATCCTATGTCATTTGGCTGACTCCGGGTATTATTCCCTGGTTCTTCTTCAGTGAGGTGCTGAATACGGGGACCAACTGTCTTCAGGAATACCATTACCTTGTCAAAAAGGTGGTATTTGAGGTGGAGATGCTGCCTGTGATTAAATTGATATCCTGCTTTATGGTTCACGTTTGCTTTCTTGTAATCATGGTAGGACTTTATCTGATCAGCGGATATATGCCGATGATTACCTGGCTGCAGATACTCTATTATTCCTTTGCCGCATCCATGCTTGGGTTGGCGCTCACATTTTTTACCAGCGCGGTTCAGGTGTTTTTTAAGGATATGGCCCAGATCGTTGGAATCTGCCTGCAATTCGGCATGTGGCTGACACCGATTATGTACGATGAAAAAATTTTTACCGACAGAGCGCCCTGGCTTGGAACGGTGTTTAAGCTCAATCCCTTCTATTACATTGCGGCAGGCTACAGGGACAGTATGATGACGGGAAACTGGTTCTTTGAGCGCCCGACGATGACGCTCTACTTCTGGGCGGTTACGCTGATACTTATGCTGATCGGGCTTAAGATGTTTAAAAAGCTGCGGCCTCATTTTTCAGATGTTTTGTAAAGTGCTCTGGCTTCAATAATAATTAGAGTAAATAGTGATTGATGAAAGTCCTGTACCTGAAAAATGGTATGGGATTTTTATATTACTGTTCATACCTTTAATGCTTTGAATATTATGTGGAAATCTGCACATCATCATGGTACAATGAAACTATAAGAAAATGGTGTGTTTTTGAAGGAAGGAGTCGGTTTTATGGAGAAATTGTTTCATGTGGCAGAAGAATATATTAAAGGGATGAAGTGGCAGGATATGGCGCTTCTCAAAATCTGCCTCTGCGCCGCAGGCATTATCATCGGAATTACGGCTCCGAAGCGGTGGAGAAAAGGGCTGCTTGTATTGGCGGCCGCAGCATTTGTTATCACCTATATTCCGTTGATGGCAAAATTTGTTCCGGCGATGCGTAATCTCGGCTGCTGCGACGAGGAGTAACATGTTTTCACCTGCGGGAACCGAAAGCTGTTCAATATTTTCAGCCGGGAGCAGATAAAAGACAGAGTTACAGATAAAACGGCCATGCAGGCTTACAATAGAGCCTGCATGGCCGTTTTGGCGGATAATCCGCCTCTTTACCAATCAGTCCGCCTTTTTGACGGCCTCTTTCATTTCTCTGACATACTCCTTCACATAGGGTATACAGTCCTCTCCATATTGTTTACATAACTTGACAATGGCACTTCCGACAATCACTCCGTCGGCTTTTCCGGCCATCGCTTTTGCCTGCTCCGGCGTGGAAATTCCAAAACCGATGGCGCAGGGAATATCCTTTGCCTGTTTGACCAGTGATACCATGGCTCCCACATCGGTTGTGATGTTGGAGCGCACCCCCGTCACGCCCAGGGATGATACGCAGTAAACGAAGCCGCCGGCCTCCCTGGCAATGGACGTAATGCGGTCGTGGGAGGTGGGGGCAATCAGGGAAACGAGTTCCAGCCCGTATGTTTTGCAGACTGAGCCGAACTCTTCCTTTTCTTCAAATGGCACGTCGGGCAGGATGAGGCCGTTCATTCCGATTTCGGCGGCAGTGCGGATAAAACGTTCCTTTCCATAGGAAAAGACCACATTGGCATAGGTCATGAACAACAGGGGAATGGAAGTTTTTTCGCGGATGCGTATCACCATCTCAAAGATTTTATCAGTTGTTACGCCGCCGGAGAGGGCGCGTTCATTGGCTCCCTGGATGACGGGGCCTTCCGCTGTCGGGTCGGAAAAGGGAATGCCAAGCTCAATAAGATCAGCCCCGGCCTCCTCCATGGCATAGACAAGCTGTTCCGTGACAGATAACGACGGATCTCCGCAGGTGATAAACGGGATAAATACTTTTCCGGCTGAAAATGCATCAGCGATTGATACTTTATTCATGGATATCCTCCCCTCTGTAACGGGCAATGGCAGCGCAGTCTTTATCTCCGCGGCCTGACAGTGTGATAACGATAATCTGGTCTTTTCCCATGGCAGGAGCAATTTTCCGGGCATGTGCCACGGCGTGGGCGCTCTCAATGGCCGGGATGATTCCCTCGAGGCGGGAGAGGTATTCAAACGCATCCACTGCCTCATCGTCGGTTACCGGAACATATTCCGCCCGGCCCTGCTCGTGCAGGAAGGCGTGCTCCGGCCCGATGCCCGGGTAATCCAGTCCGGCGGAAATCGAATAAACAGGGGCGATCTGGCCGTATTCATCCTGACAGAAATATGATTTCATGCCGTGGAAGATGCCCAGCCTGCCGGTTGCGATGGTAGCGGCTGTTTCAGCCGTGTTAACGCCGCGTCCCGCAGCTTCACATCCAATCAGGCGGACTGATTCATCCTCAATAAAATGGTAGAAGGTTCCGATGGCGTTGGAGCCTCCTCCGACACAGGCCATGACGGCGTCAGGCAGCCTGCCTTCCAGTTCCATGAGCTGTTCTTTAATCTCTTTGGAGATGACGGCCTGGAAATCGCGGACAATCGTTGGAAAGGGGTGGGGGCCCATGCAGGAGCCGAGGACATAATGGGTATCCGCAATCCGGCTGGTCCATTCGCGCATTGTCTCGGATACGGCGTCCTTCAGGGTGGCGGTTCCGGTAGTGACCGCGTGGACCTTAGCTCCGAGAAGATGCATTCTGTAGACGTTCAGGGCCTGGCGCTCCGTGTCCTCTTTGCCCATGTAGACTTCGCATTCCAAGTCCATCAGGGCCGCGGCCGTGGCGGTGGCGACACCGTGCTGTCCTGCGCCTGTCTCGGCAATAACACGTGTTTTGCCCATTTTTTTTGCCAGCAGAACCTGCCCCAGCACATTGTTGATTTTGTGGGCGCCGGTATGGTTTAAATCCTCTCTCTTTAAATAGATTTTTGCTCCGCCCAGATCCTCGGTCATCCGTTTTGCATAATAGAGGCGGGAGGGCCTTCCTGCATAATTGTTCAGGAGTCCGGTCAGTTCCCGGTTGAAGCCGGGATCATTTTTATAATGGTTATATGCTTCTTCCAGTTCGATTACTGCATTCATCAGAGTTTCAGGCATATACTGGCCTCCGTGAATGCCAAATCTTCCGTTTGTCATGCTTCTGTTCTCCTTACTGCGGCTACTGCCGCCAGAATTTTTTCTTTGTCTTTTGCCCCGTCTGTTTCCACTCCGCTGCTCATATCCACGCCCCAGGGATGTACGGTCTTTATAGCCTCCGTCAAATTATGAGGCCCTAATCCACCGGCAAGGAAGTACGGCCTTTTGATATGGCGCAGGAGGGACCAGTCAAATACGGTTCCGGTTCCGCCAGTTCCGTTGTCCAGAAGAATCAGGTCGGCCGGGCTTTTTTCCGCCTGCCGGATGGATTCCGGTAAATCGGCTTGAAAGGCTTTTATGACAGGTATGGTCAATTCTTTCTTCAGACATCTTATATAGTTTTCATCCTCGCCGCCGTGGAGCTGTACAGCGCCTAATGCATTGCGGGCGGACAATGAAATAACGGACTCCAAAGGTTCATTTACAAAAACGCCGACAGGAGTGATGGACTCATCCAGCCGTAACCGGAGTTCATGCAGCTTCCCGCTATCGATGCTGCGAATACTTTTTGGCACGTGGATGATAAATCCGCAGTAATCGGGCCGTGCTTCGTTAATCCAGTCAATGTCATCGGGGCGGGACAGGCCGCAAATCTTTATGCTTGTCATCATACCGTTCCTCTCAGTTCATCCAGCATGGCTTTTTTATCAGGAGAACGCATCAGGATCTCTCCGATCAGAACGGCGTTAGTCCCGTTTGCATAGAGCTTTTCAATATCAGCCGCAGTCCGGATACCGCTTTCTGAGACAAAGAGAATTTCCGGCGGCACCAGGGAACGCATGGCAATGCTGGTGTTTAAGTCCACCTGGAATGTTTTTAAATCCCGGTTATTTACGCCGATAATGGAGGCGCCCGCTTTGACGGCCCGTTCTATCTCTTCCTGTGTGTGTGCCTCGGTCAGCACATCCAGGCGGAGGGAGCCGGCAAGCTCCATATAGCTTTTTAACTGCGCGTCATCCAGAATCGCGCAGATTAATAGGATAGCGGCAGCTCCGGCTGCTGCGGCCTGGTAAACCATATATTCGTCGATGGTAAAATCTTTTTTCAGCACCGGGATGGCGGCGGTGCTGGCAATCTGCTTTAAGTACCGGTCGCTCCCCTGAAAATAATAAGGTTCCGTCAGACAGGAGATGGCGGCTGCCCCGGCTGCCACGTATTCCCCGGCTATCTGAAGGTATGGAAAATCTTGTGCGATTACGCCTTTGGAAGGCGACGCTTTTTTTACCTCGCAGATAAAGGACATTCCCGGCTTTGCCAGCGTCTGGTAAAAGGTAGGGCGGTTTTGTCTGCCGGTACCGAATGCCGCCACCGCTTCGGCGTTATTTCTCATCTCGAACAGGGGAATCTTCCTGCGCTCTTCCCTGATTCGTTCTTTTGTTTTTTCTGCAATAGCTTCAAGGATATTTTCGTTCATTTTGTTCTCCCTTTGCGATTGCTTTCCCTGATAAATTCTTCCAGTTTTTTCTGTGCGCTGCCGTCGTCAATCAGCTGTTCGGCCATCCGCACGCCGCCCTCCAGGGATTCGGTTCTGCCGGTCACATACAGGGCGGCACCGGCATTGAGGCAGACGGCGCAGCGCTTCGGTCCTCTCTCCTTGCCGCTTAAGATGGCGCGGGTGATGGCGGCATTTTCTTCCGGAGTTCCGCCTGTCAGCTCCTCCTTGCCGCAGCGGGCGTATCCGAACTGTTCCGGGGTGATTTCATAGGACTGGAACCATCCGTCCCGGATTTCGCAGACGGAGGTGGCAGAGCTCATGGAAATCTCATCGAGCTTATCCTGCCCGTATACAACCATTCCGCGTGTGACACCCAGCTTTGCCATAACCTGGGCCAGCGGTTCCACGAGGGCCTGCTCATATACGCCCATCAGCTCCATATTGGCGCCTGCCGGGTTGGAAAGCGGTCCGAGGATGTTGAATATGGTTCGGATGCTCAGCTCTTTGCGGATCGGAGCGACATACTTCATCGCGATATGGTAATTTTGGGCAAACAGAAAGCAGATTCCGATTTTCTTCAGAAGCTCCGCGCTCTGTTCCGGCGTGAGGTCAATTTTTACGCCCAGCGCCTCCAGCACATCGGCGGCTCCGCTTTTGGAGGATGATGCCCTGTTTCCGTGCTTTGCCACCGGCACGTCTCCGGCCGCAATGACCAGAGAAGAGGTGGTGGAGATATTAAAGGAGTTTGCGCCGTCTCCGCCGGTGCCGACAATCTCAAGTACATCCATATCATGGAGCAGCTTGATACAGTGGGCGCGCATTCCGGCGGCGGATGCGGTAATTTCGTCGATGTTTTCCCCTTTGATTGACAGTGCCGTCAGATAAGCTGCCATTTGTACCTGGCTTGCCTGGCCCTCCATGATTTCATTCATAACCTGCTCTGCCTCTTCATAGGACAGGTTCTCTTTATTGGAAAGTTTGATAATTGCTTCGCGGATCATAATGATTAACCTCCTGGAAAATATATATTTATTTAAATAACGATTTATTGATACTGCAGCCAGTTTTTATATGCCGGTTTCGGCCTTCGGAAATCTTGCCTGCCGATTCGATAAGTTGATAGTTTAATAACACGATTTTCTGACAACCCGACAGTTCAATAGCCCAATAGTTCAATAACCCAATAAGTCAATAGCTGTTCAGAAAATTTTGAATCATGAGTTTTCCCTGGGATGTCATAATCGATTCCGGATGGAACTGAACTCCGTAGACCGGGAACTCCCTGTGTTCCACGGCCATTATTTCTCCGTCCATCGTACGGGCTGTAATGCGGAGCGTGCCGGGCAGCTCCTCTTCCGATGCAGCCAGAGAATGGTACCGGGCCACCCGGACCGGGGATTCCAAACCGTAAAACAGGATGCTGTCTGCTTCTGTGTATATTTCGGATGTTTTTCCGTGCATCAGTTCCTTGGCGTAGGTGACAACGCCTCCGAGGGCCTTGCAGATTGCCTGATGGCCGAGACATACGCCGAGGATGGGCGTCTTTCCTGTGAAATGACGGATCACTTCAAGAATATTTCCGGCATCCTCCGGCCGGCCCGGCCCTGGTGAGATGACAATCGACTCCGGGTGCATGGCCTCTATCTCTTTCACAGTGCAGGCGTCATTTCGTATGACCTTCAGATCAGGGGTGATACTGCCAATCAATTGGTACAGGTTGTAAACAAAGCTGTCATAATTATCAATCATTAATATCATAACAGGCCTCCTTCCGCTGACTTCAGGGCATTTACGACTGCCTTTGCCTTGTTGCAGCATTCTTCAAATTCACGTTCCGGAACGCTGTCGGCCACGATACCGGCTCCGGACTGGATACATACGCGGCCGTTTTTCTTATAGGCGAGGCGGATTGCAATGCAGGTGTCCATGTTGCCGGTGAAATCGAGATAGCCGATGGCGCCTCCGTAGATGCCTCTCTTTCTGCCCTCCAGTTCTCCGATAATCTCACAGGCCCGCAGTTTGGGCGCTCCGGAGAGCGTTCCGGCCGGGAGGATGGAATCAATCGCATCCACGGCGTCCCTGTCGTTTCGGATTGTCCCCGATACAGTGGAGCCGATGTGCATAACGTGGGAGAACCGTTCAATGGAACAGTATTTATCAACTTTTACCGTGCCAAGGCGGCATACCCGGCCTAAATCGTTTCTGCCGAGATCCACCAGCATGTTGTGTTCCGCCAGCTCTTTTTCATCTGACAGAAGCTCCCGCCCGAGAGCTTCATCCTCCTGTGAATCTCTGCCCCGCGGCCTTGTTCCGGCCAAAGGGAAATTATAGAGCGTTTGGTTCTGCAGCTTTGCCAGCGTTTCCGGGGAGGCCCCGGCGATTTCCACATCGTCGCTGGAAAAGTAGAACATATAAGGGGATGGGTTTGTGGTGCGCAGAACCCGGTAAGTGTCAAAGAGACTTCCCTCTGCGGCCGCGGTGAGCGGATCGGAGAGAACGACCTGGAAGATATCGCCTTCATGAATATAATGTCTGGCTTTTTCTACCATCCTGCAATATTCTTCCTTCGTAAAAGAGGGAGTCAGTTCTTCCCTTAGCTTCAGGGGACGGAAAGCGGCTTTGGCCGAACTGTAAAGCAGGCGCTCGGTTTCATCCAGCTTTTCGGCAGCTTCCACATAGGAACGCTCCGGATCGGCGGCATCCACACCGGCTATCAAAATCAGCTTCTGCTTATAGTGGTCAAAGACAATAACCCGGTCAAACAACATTAAATCTACATCGCAGAAATCATCGTTTTCCAAATCCTTTTTGTCCAGAACCGGTTCGGCATATTTCATGTAATCATAGGAGAAATATCCTACAAGACCGCCGGTAAAAGGCGGCATATTTTCCAGCTTCGGACTCTTGTAGTCCTCGAGGATCCGGCGTATCGCTTCCCCCGGATGAAGTGTTTCGGATATGGTCTCCTCTTTCATCTCATCCTCATCTCCCCGGCGGATGCGAAGAACACCGTTTCTGCAGGTCAGTTCCAGGGAAGGGGAGCAGCCGAGGAAAGAATAGCGTCCCCATTTCTGATTATCCTCTGCGCTTTCCAAAAGATAGCAGTGGCGGCTGGCCGCCCTCAGCGTTCTCATTACTTCTATTGGGGTGAAGCAATCGGAGTAAATTTCACGTGCAACGGGGATGCGGCGGTAGACGCCGCTTTCTGCAATTGTTTTCAAATCTTCGAGTGTTGGGTACATAGCAGGCCTCCTGTTCTAAAGAAATATCAATAATACCATATAGCTCATAATTATTTTTCGTTACAGTTCAGCCTTCGGCTAAACCGTAACAAATGATGCACAGAAACGGCAA
>OBXO01000140.1_pt1 | contig 84962 bp, 75 predicted proteins | sample 1501431 | NCBI WGS metagenome assembly OBXO01 (sample SAMEA2580163, study PRJEB22360) | human gut metagenome | biome: human gut; feature: human-associated habitat; material: faeces | place: Denmark | collected 2008/2010
AATGTAGCGATTTCGTTAGCGAACTATGGCCACCAAGTGACTTTTGCTAGTAAAGTGCCCGATAATTCATTAGGAGAAGCCGCCAAAAAGCATTTAAGTCGTTATGGGGTTTCAACGGAATTTGTACGAACTGGCGGAACACGTCTAGGAACGTATTACTTGGAAACTGGTACAGGAGAACGAGCAGCCAGTGTTGTCTATGATCGCGCCTATTCAAGCTTTGCTCAAATCGAAGAAATGGAATGGGACTTACATGAGCTGTTTTCAGGAGTAGAGATCTTTCATATTTCAGGGATTACAGCGGCGTTATCAAAAAATTGGCAAAGTATGACGGTTGCGTTAGTTAAAGCAGCGAAGCAAGCAGGGTGCCAAGTAAGTTTTGACATTAATTATCGAGGGAAACTTTGGTCCCAGAAAGAAGCGAGCGTGGCATTGAAGGCCATTCTTCCATTTGTTGATATTTGTTCAGCTGGGGTATTAGATGCTCGTTATTTACTGGAGATTCCAGAACCAGAGGAAGAACTTGAAGACGCATTAACGTGGTACTACCGAAAAATGCAAGAACGTTATCCCAACATTCAAGTATTTTATTCAACCAAACGTCAAGTTCATTCAGCGACAGATAATGAATTAATCGGAACGCTATGGTACAAAGGTGCGTATTATACGTCCAAATGTCATCGATTACAACCGATTGTTGACCGTGTCGGTGCCGGTGATGCGTTTGCTGGTGGGGTTTTACATGGCATATTAGCTGCCTATGATCCACAAACCTGCATTGATTTTGCGACAGCGGCTAGTGCGTTAAAACATACTGTCCATGGTGATTGTAATCAATTTAGTCAAAAAGAAGTCCTTGCTTTTTTGGCAACGGGCTCAGGAAAAATAAATAGATAGGAGATTTTAGTTATGCAAAATATGGAAACACGTTATACACATAGTCCGGCGGATATCCGTCACTATTCAACAGAACAATTGAGAGATGAATTTTTAGTAGAGAAAGTTTTTATTCCAGGTGCAATCAGCTTAACCTACACACATAATGATCGGATGATTTTTGGTGGTGTGACACCGACCACAGAAGAATTAGAAATTATTTTGGACAAAGAATTAGGAGTTGATTATTTCTTAGAACGTCGTGAACTAGGAGTTATTAATATTGGGGGACCAGGCTTTATTGAAATTGATGGCGCCAAAGAAACAATGAAAAAACAAGATGGCTATTATATTGGGAAAGAAACAAAACATGTTCGTTTTTCTTCAGAAAACCCTGATAATCCAGCGAAATTTTACATTAGTTGTGTGCCAGCACATCATAAATATCCCAACGTAAAAATTAGTATTGATGAAATTACCCCAATGGAAACGGGTGATCCATTAACATTGAACCAACGTAAAATTTACCAATACATTCATCCGAACGTTTGTGAAAGTTGCCAGTTACAAATGGGCTACACCATTTTAGAACCAGGTAGCGCTTGGAATACAATGCCTTGTCATACACATGAACGTCGTATGGAAGCGTATGTTTATTTTGATATGGAAGAAGATACGCGGATTTTCCACATGATGGGTAAACCAGACGAAACGAAACATTTAGTAATGAGTAATGAACAAGCAGCTATTTCACCAAGCTGGTCAATTCATTCTGGGGTTGGTACAAGTAATTATTCCTTTATTTGGGCCATGTGCGGAGAAAATATTACGTACACAGACATGGATATGGTTGCAATGGATCAATTAAAATAAACCAAAGAAAGAGGAGAAAACATGGAATTTAAAATGAATGATTTTCAATTAGATGGAAAAGTAGCGTTAATTACAGGTGCTGTTTATGGGATTGGCTTTGAGATTGCGAAATCCCTAGCTGAAGCAGGAGCAACAATTGTTTTTAATAACTTATCTCCTGAATCAGTTGAACAAGGCTTGGAAAATTATCGGGCCGCAGGGATTGAAGCACGTGGTTATGTGTGTGATGTCACTGATGAAGAGCAAGTTCAAGCGATGGTCGCTCAGATTAAAGAAGAAGTCGGCTCTATTGATATTTTAGTCAATAATGCGGGAATTATTAAACGAATTCCAATGGTGGATATGTCAGCAGAAGAGTTCCGTCAAGTGATTGATGTTGACTTGAATGCGCCATTTATTATGGCAAAAGCGGTTATTCCAGATATGATTGAAAAGGGTCATGGCAAAATTATCAATATCTGTTCAATGATGAGTGAACTAGGTCGTGAAACAGTTAGTGCGTACGCGGCAGCAAAAGGCGGACTAAAAATGTTAACGAAAAATATTGCTTCTGAATATGGACAATATAATATTCAATGTAATGGGATTGGACCTGGCTACATTGAAACGCCACAGACGGCGCCATTAAGAGAACCAGGGCATCCATTTAACGAATTCATCTTGGGACGAACACCTGCTAATCGTTGGGGCACACCAGCAGACTTAGCTGGCCCAGCAGTTTTCTTAGCATCTAACGCTTCTGACTTTGTTAACGGACATATCTTATATGTCGATGGTGGAATTTTAGCTTATATTGGAAAACAACCATAAATAAGTAACAAAAAGCGGACATACCTAAAAAGGATGTCCGTTTTTTGTTATTTACTCATTGATTGAATTGGTAAAAACCGTATCTAATTTTTAAAAAAAGTCAATTTTTGACAGTAATTCGTCAAGATTAACTATATAATTTGCTAACATTCCTTGCTAAACTAAAATTACAAAAAAATGAAAGCGTTTCATTTGCGCTGGTGGGATGGAAAAGGAGTTTTGATTGCCGATGATTATTAAACAGGAACAATTCATACCAAAAGATACAGTAGAAACAACGATTGACTTATTAATTAGAAATTTAACAACGATTAAAGATAACACAGGTGAATTTCTGTTAGATTTTGATGGTTTAAAAGTTGATGACAAAAGTTGGACGATTTGGAACTGGCCGCAAGGCGTTGGGTTGTATGGTATATATAAGAATTATCGAAATACTAAAAGTGAAAAAGCTTTACAAGTAGTTAACGACTGGTTTGAAGGTCGGATGCAAGAAGGCGCGCCGCCTAAGAATGTGAATACGATGGCTCCGCTTTTAACAATGGCTTATCTATATGAAGACACTAAAGACTCTAAATATATACCTTACTTAGAGCAATGGGCGGAATGGGTGATGGAAGAAATGCCCCGAACGAATGAAGGTGGCTTGCAACATGCGACATATGGACCAGAAAATAAAAATCAATTATGGGATGATACGTTAATGATGACTGTCTTACCTTTGGCAAAAATTGGTAAGTTGTTGAATCGACTCGATTATTTGGAAGAAGCAAAGCATCAATTTTTAATCCATATTAAATATTTACAAGATAAAAAAAGTGGTCTATGGTATCACGGTTGGACTTTTGAGGGAAATCATAACTATGCGGAAGCACTGTGGGCAAGAGGAAACTGCTGGATTACGATTGCTATTCCAGAAATTATTGAAATCTTAGAGTTGCCAAAAGGAGATAGTTTACGGGAATTTTTATTGAGTACCCTCAATGCGCAAGTGGCAGCTTTAGCGAAATACCAAGATGAATCTGGTTTATGGCATACATTAATTAATGATTCAAATTCGTATTTAGAATCTTCTGCTACAGCGGGATTCGCTTATGGGATTTTAAAAGCGGTTCATAAAAAATATATTTCTTCTGAATATGAAGAAGTGGCAAACAAAGCAATTGCTGGCTTACTAAATGAGATTGCTGAAACGGGAGAAGTACAACATGTGTCAGTTGGTACAGGAATGGGTGATAATTTAGATTTTTATCGCACAATTGGAATGACAGCGATGCCTTATGGTCAATCATTAACAATCCTATGTTTGACTGAATTGCTTGTTTCTTATTGCTAGAAAAGTAAGGAGAAAAGTTCATGAAAAAAAGAAAGGTTTTATTTACAGCAGTTATGGTATTGGCAGGATTACAGTTGCTAAGTGGTTGCGGCAAAACAGAAGCTTCGGCAAATGATACGGTAGTCTTGCGCTATGCGTATGCTAGTAATAGCCAACCAGTTATCGATTCTATGAAGAAATTCGGTGAATTAGTAGAGGAAAAAACAGATGGTAAAGTTCAAATTGAATATTTTCCAGATGGTCAATTAGGAGGAGAAACAGAACTAATTGAATTAACACAAACAGGTGCAATTGATTTTGCAAAGGTCAGTGGATCAGCATTAGAAAGTTTTTCTAAAGATTATTCTGTATTTGCCATTCCGTATATTTTTGATAATGAAAAACATTTTTTTAAAGTAATGGATAATCAAGCGCTAATGCAACCAGTGTATGATTCTACAAAAAAATTAGGATTTGTTGGTTTAACTTATTATGACTCTGGTCAACGAAGTTTTTATATGAGCAAAGGGCCTGTTACATCTCCAGATGATTTGAAAGGTAAAAAAATTCGGGTCATGCAAAGTGAAACCGCCATCAAAATGGTAGAACTTTTAGGGGGTTCGCCAGTACCTATGGGTAGTTCGGAAGTATATACTTCTCTACAATCTAATCTAATCAACGGTGCAGAGAATAATGAGTTCGTTTTATATACAGCTGGTCATGGTGGTGTGGCTAAGTATTATTCTTATGATGAGCATACTCGAGTGCCAGATATTGTGATTATGAACGAGGGAACAAAAGAACGTTTGACAGCGAAACAAGAACAAGCGATTGAAGAAGCAGCAAAAGAATCGACCGCTTTTGAAAAAACGGTCTTTAAAGAAGCGGTTGAAGAAGAAAAGAAAAAAGCACAAGCAGAATATGGCGTTGTGTTCAATCAAGTAGACAGTGAACCATTCCAAAAACTTGTTCAACCGTTGCATGAATCATTCAAAAATAGCTCAGAACATGGCGAACTGTATCAGGCTATTCGCCAGTTGGCGGACTAATTAAGGAGGTAATTATGAAAGGTTTTAGAAAATTTTTAAATCGACTTTTAGAAATACTTGGATCAATCATTCTTGCTGCAATGGTTTTGGTCGTTTTGTACCAAGTGTTTGCCCGGACAGTGTTAAAAAATCCTAGTACCTTAACAGAAGAATTTGTTCGCTTTGCATTGGTCTGGCTGGCGATGTTAGCTTCTGCTTATGTGGTTGGAAAAAAGGGACATTTAGCAGTAACTTTGTTAAGTGAAAAATTACAAGGGAAACAAAAACGCTTTTTAGAATTTATTGTTCAATTGTTGTTCCTACTTTTTGCAGGAGTGATTATGATATTTGGCGGTTGGAATGGTGTAGTAATTACGTTAGGACAAATTTCACCATCTTTGGCAATTCCTATGGGTTATGTCTATTTAGCCGTTCCAGTAGCAGGTGTTTTGATGTTTATTTATAGTTTGATGAATTTGCTAGAGTTATTCACGCAATCAAAAGATTCTTAATGCGTTTATAGAAGAAAAAGAATAGGAGTAAAAATATGGCTTTAGAAGCAGGCATTATCTTATTTGTAGTTTTTGCAGTCTTATTGGTAGTTGGTATGCCAATTGGTATGAGCATTGCGGCATCTTCAATTGCAACATTGTTATTAGTAATTCCTTTTGAAGCAGCTGCATTTACCTCAGCTCAAAAAATGGTCTCTAGTTTAAATAGTTTCTCTCTCGTAGCAATTCCGTTTTTTATTTTTTCTGGTGTGATTATGAATAATGGGGGAATTGCCCAAAAGTTGGTAAATTTTTCTATGTTATTTGTTGGTCGTGTTCCCGGCGCGCTAGCACATACTAATGTGTTAGGGAATGCATTATTTGGTTCGATTTCTAGCTCTGCAATTGCAGCATCTACTGCTATTGGTGGCGTACTAATTCCGCAACAAGTAAATGAGGGCTATGATCGGAAATTTGCAACGGCTGTAAATATTGCCTCTGCTCCTACAGGAATGGTTATTCCACCAAGTACAGCGTTTATTATGTATTCATTGGTGGCTGGTGGGGCCTCTATTTCTTCTTTATTTTTAGGAGGTTATTTGGTAGGTTCTTTGTGGGCGTTAGGAATTATGGTGGTAGCTTATGTTATTGCAAAACGTCATAATTATCCTACTGTGGCAAAAGCAAAAAAAGGAGAAGTCAGCAAGGTTCTGCGAGAAGCGGTTCCCAGTGTATTGTTAATTGTCATTATTATTGGTGGTATTTTGACGGGGTTATTTACAGCGATTGAAGCATCAGCAATTGCTGTTGCATACTCATTATTGATTTCAATGTTTTACTACAAAACAGTGAAAATAAACGATTTACCTAAAATGTTAAAAGAGGCTGTCTTGATGAGTGGAACCATTATGTTCTTGTTGGCAACTTCTTCAATGATGTCTTTTGCGATGGCTTTTACAGGGATACCAGAAGCAATCAGTACAGCTATTTTAGGAATCACAGACAATAAATACTTAATTCTACTATTAGTAAACGTTGTCCTATTGTTTGTGGGAATGTTTATGGATGTTGGTCCAGCTATTTTGATTTTTACGCCAATCTTTTTACCAATTGTTATGAATGTTGGGGTGGATCCAGTTCATTTTGGTTTATTTGCGATTATGAACTTGTGTGTTGGTTCAATTACACCACCTGTTGGAACAGGATTATATGTTGGTGCTAGTGTTGGGGGTGTTAAAGCTGAGCAAATGCTGAAACCACTAGTTCCATTTTATCTGGTAATCTTAGCAATTTTACTTTTAATCACATATGTACCTGAACTTGTCATGTGGTTACCAAATCTAATTTCTTAATTCAATACAAATTGTCTAACAACCCCAATTGAGCGAAATATAAGTTGTTCAATCAACTAGATTTGGTAATTTACTATAAAATATTGAGTTTAGGAGGCATAGAAATAAAAAATCTCTCTATGACATTATGTGTCATAGAGAGATTTTTTAGAAGCCACTTTTACGGTATTGACTAGGAGTTAATCCAGTTCGCTTTTTAAATAATCGACTAAAGTAGGCATAGTTTTCTAAACCAACATCTACAGCAATTTCTTTCACTGTTTGATTAGAATAGCGTAGTAAATCTTTTGAATAAGAAATTTTTTTACTAATTTGATATTTAATTGGCGGTAATCCAATGTATTTGGAGAACTCTTTGTTCAATTGATATTTATTTAAATGAAAGAGTTGAGCCAAGTCTTCTAAAGAAATTGTTTCTTTGAAATGTTGATCAATGTAAGCTTTCATTTCCAAAACCAATGATGGAATCGTTTCGTAGGTAAAGTCTTGACGATACTTTTGCAACAATAATTCGTTCAGTAATTGATGAATTAAGACGGAAGATTGGTAATCAGTTTGCGCATGTTGTAAATCTTGTAATTGTAATAATTGCTGAATGATTAAATGAATAGGATTATCTTCTGGAAGCTGATTAGTGGAGAAAACTGGTGAACCATTTTTCATAAATTCTTGGAAAAAAGCACCAGAATTTCCTCCTTCAAAATGAATCCAGTCCATTTCCCAAGGATCTTCGCTGGTTGCTTGATAGTATTGATAATCCCGACAGTCAATAAAGAATAAATCACCTCTCTGTAAGCTGTATGTATGATAACGATAGCGTAATTCCCCAGTACCATTTAGCGTGAATTTAATTAAGTATGATGGTAAATGTGCCCGCTCCGTATAATAAGGGCGCGAGGCTTTAAACTGTCCAATTTCCTGTATGTAATAAAAAAGTGTGCGACTTTTGCTGCTAGGTGTCAAAATATGTCGCTTAGAATCGTCTGACCAAGAGTAGTCGGCTTTTTCCCAATAATCCATAAGAACCTCCTAATTACCAAGATAGTACAATTATATCTCAAAATTGTGAGAGGTGAAAGCGCTATTTTTTGTTTATGATGAATACATAAAGTTAGTCTAACGTACAAAAAATAAAAATAGTGAAAGGATTGACAACTATCAACAAAGTGAAAAAAGAACAAGTTGAAAAACGAACCTATTTAGCGGTTGATATTGGCGCTTCTAGCGGTCGCATAATGAAAAGTCAACGCTTAGCGAATGGTCAGATAACAATAGAAGAAATTCATCGTTTTAAAAATGGTTTTCATCAAAAAGATGGGTATCAGCGTTGGGATATGGCTAGTTTAGTTCATGAGTTACTGCTTGGTCTGCAAAAAGTTAAACAATTAGGTATCAAGGAATGCTTTATTGGAATTGATACTTGGGGTGTTGACTATTGTCTGCTGGATCAATCTGGACAACTTTTGGACGAACCGATTGCTTATCGAGATGGACGGACAGAAGCAGCTGTAACAAATTTTTCAAAAGGCTATTCATTAGAAAAATTGTACCAACAAACGGGGATTCAAGTTCAGCCTTTTAATACCATTTTTCAGTTATTTGTAGAGGAAAAGGAACGTTTGGCTGCAGCCAGCCAATTGTTGTTAATCCCTGATTACTTAGGTTATGTCTTTACTGGAAAAGCAGTCATCGAAGCAACCAACGCTTCCACCACGCAACTGTTGAATGCTGGAATGAAACAATGGGAAAGTGAATTACTGGATTTCCTAGGAATTGATGAAACACTATTTCCAACATTAGTAGAGCCGGGCACGATTTTAGGCGACCTGCAAACAGCGGCTTTTCCAGACTATGATTTACCAAATGCAACGTTGATTACGATAGCTAGTCATGATACAGCTTCAGCAATTTTAGGTACGCCAGGCATTGGCGATGACTGGGCGTACATTAGCAGTGGTACTTGGTCTTTATTAGGCATTGAAACGACTGTTACAACAATTTCTGCTGAAGCTTTCCAAGAAAATTACACGAATGAATGGGGCGCCCAGAACACAATTCGTTTCTTAAAAAATATTATGGGTATGTGGCTAATTCAAGAAGTGGCACGGCACCAAAACTACCAATATAGCTATGCTGAATTGGCCGCCTTAGCTGAAAAAGAACCAGCATTTCAACAATTTATTGATGTAAATGATCCTCGTTTTTTAAATCCGGGAAATATGATTACTGAATTACAAGCCTATTGCCGTGAAACACAACAAACAGTTCCTGAAAGCCCTGGTGAACTCGCTCGTTGTATTTATGATAATTTAGCATTGTGTTACAGCGTAGAACTAGAAAAATTAGCTCAATTAACAGGAATCGAACGGAAAATTACAACTTTACATGTTGTCGGTGGTGGTTCCAATAATCGTTTATTGAACCAGCTAACTGCTGATGTTGCTAATGTTACAGTGAATGCGGGACCTGGGGAAGCAACTGCTTTAGGTAATCTTTTGATGCAGATGATTGCAACAGGTGAACTTAAAGATATTCCAGCAGCTCGTACTTGTATCCAAACATCTTTTCCCACGGAAATCTATCAAGCAAATCCAATTGATTCAACAATAAAAAATCGCTATCAAGCATTTATGAAAAGGAGCTCATTATGACAACCATTACACAAAAATATGAAGAAGCGAAAGAAAAATATGCCAGTATTGACGTAGATACCGAAGCTGTATTGGAAAAAATGGCTGATGTCAAAATTTCAATGCATGTGTGGCAAGGAGATGATGTGAGAGGCTTCTTAAGTGAGGATGAACTTTCTGGTGGTATTTCAGTTACAGGGAATTATCCAGGCGTTGCTCGAAGTCCCCAGCAACTACGTCAAGATTTAGAAAAAGCGTTTTCTTTAATTCCAGGAAAACACAAATTGAATTTGCATGCTATTTATTTAGACACAGAGGAAAGGGTGGATTTAAACGAACTGGAACCAAAGCATTTTGAACCATGGGTGACTTGGGCAAAAGAAAATGGCTTAGGATTGGACTTTAATCCAACCTTTTTCTCGCATCCAATGTACCGCGATGGCTTTACTTTAGCTCATCCGAATCCGCAAGTTCGAGACTTTTGGATTGAGCATGGGAAACGTTCACGAAGAATTGCTGAATATTTTGGAAGAGAATTAGGACAAGTAGCTGTCAATAACTTTTGGGTGCCAGATGGCTTTAAAGATAACCCAGTTGATCGTTTAACGCCGAGAAAGCGGCTAATGGCTTCGCTAGATGAAATTTTTTCAGAGGAAATTGATCCAGCTTATACAGTCGATGCGGTGGAAAGCAAGCTCTTTGGGATTGGTTCAGAAGCCTATACAGTTGGGTCTCATGAATTTTATATGGGCTACGGTTTAACGCGGAATAAATTAATTTGTTTAGATGCTGGTCATTTTCATCCAACGGAAGTGATTTCTAATAAGTTATCTTCATTATCCTTATTTGGCGAAGGAATGCTATTACATGTCAGTCGTCCAGTTCGCTGGGATAGTGACCACGTTGTCATTATGGATGATGAATTGCAAGAAATTGCCAAGGAGTTAGTTCGCAATGATTTATTAGGAAAAACACACGTGGGCTTAGATTTCTTTGATGCCACAATCAATCGTGTTGCCGCTTGGGTGATTGGCACCCGCAATACACAAAAAGCGTTAATGAAAGCGATGCTTGAGCCAACAAACGTCTTAAAAGAAGCTGAATTGATAGGAGATTTTACCACACGTTTAGCCTTAACGGAAGAGTTAAAAGACTTTCCATTTGCCGATATCTGGAACTACTACTGTCAAGAAAATCACGTACCTATCGGCTTAGATTGGTTAACGGATGTTCAAGAATACGAAAAAGTGATTTTACCAACTCGTCAATTGCCAACAGGTAAAGATAGTTGTCGTTTTTCATAAAATTAACAAACGAGAGGAACTTCTAAAATGAAAAAAATGAACGTGTTACAAGCACCATTTGTGGAAGAAATGGTCAAAACGACCAAAAATTTATATCGTTTAGGTTGGGATGAACGAAATGGCGGAAATATTTCGTATTTATTAAAAGAGGAGGAGATTTTACCTTTTCTAAATCCAACACAAGTGCTCCGAAAGATTCCAATGAAATTTGATGCAACGAAATTAGCAGGAAAATATTTTATCGTGACAGGCTCAGGAAAATATTTTAAAAATGTCTGTGATGCACCAAGCGAAAACTTAGGGATCTTACGAGTTAGTGAAAATGGCCAGGAATTAGAACTATTGTGGGGCTTAGAAGATGAAGCTGTACCAACGAGTGAATTACCTAGCCATTTTATGAGCCATATTGCTCGTTTAGCTGTTGATCCAGAAAATCGCATTGTCATGCATAATCATGCGAGTCATTTATTAGCAATGAGTTTTACTCACGAATTAGATGAAAAAGTCTTTACTAGAACATTATGGCAAATGTGTACCGAATGTTTAGTAGTATTTCCAGACGGTGTTGGTATTATTCCGTGGTTGGTTCCTGGAACGAATGAAATTGGTGTAGCAACGGCTGAAAAAATGAAAGAATCTCGTTTGGTTTTATGGCCGCAACATGGTATTTATGGTACTGGCCGTGATATGGATGAAGTATTTGGTTTAATTGAAACTGCCGAAAAAGCCGCTGAAGTGTACACTTATGTTTGTGCGCAAGGAGGCGTTCGCCAAACAATTTCAGATGCAGATTTATGGCGCTTAGCAGAAGCGTTTGGTGTGACACCGAAAGTTGGCTATTTGGAAGAGAAAGTATCAAAACGGAGAAAGCTATGATAAAAAAAGCCTTTTGTATGCAAGTATATCCTGATCAACATGCCGAATATCAACGACGTCATGAGAAGTTATGGCCAGAAATGCGTCAAATGCTGAAAGAACATGGGGCAATTAAGTATCAAATTTTTTTAAATCCTGAAACCAGTACACTTTTTGGTTATTTAGAAATAGAAGATGAAGCTCGCTGGGAGCAAATAGCACTGACACCAATCAATCAAAAATGGTGGAACTATATGGAAGATATTATGGAAACAAATCCTGATTGCTCGCCGATGACGGCTGAATTAAAAAAAGTTTTTGAACTATAATTTAAAATAGAACAGTTTGTTATAGTGAATCGTATGATTGTACACAAAACAACTTATTTGAGTGGAGTTGATTTCAAGGGATTGTTCTGGAACTTACAAAGAAAGCCTTTGTGGTAACGGCTGTTCCAGAAAGTAATAAATTGTACCAACATTAGCTGTAACTGTTTATTCAAAAAATAGTTAACTTCTAAAAAAAGAGGTGAATCTTGTTGAAGAGTGTAAAAGAAATCCGGAAATCACAAGTAAATAGTATGATTTCAGATCAATATGAGATCTTTCATGTAAAAGATATGGTTAGTCCAGAAAAAACCATCTATCATTACCACGATTTTTATGAAGTCCATTGTACGTTAAAAGGGGTAGCAACGTTCTTTTTAGATGGACATCAATTTGATGTTGAAGCAGGGACCGTTTTACTCATTCATTATCATGATTTACATCGAATTATTAAGCAGAGTACTGATGATTTCGAACGGATGTATATTTTTTTAACACCCGATTTTTTACAACAACGATCTAGTAAACGGACAAACTTGTCTGCTTGTTTTCAACATTTTGGTCAGCGTCGTAGTAAAGTTATCAAAGTGGATGTAGCAAAATTAGCAAACTACTTGACCCCGTTAGATCATTCTCCTTTGCCAGAAGAATATGGTGCGGATGTTCGTTATGAACAACAACTGTTAGACTTTTTAATTTACTTAAATCAATTAGTTCTGAAAGAAGAGAATGAGAGCCAACCAAAACAAATGATTGAAAATGAACGAATTGAAGCAATGATTACCTACATTTCTCAAAATTTGGATCAACCATTAACCTTAGAACAGATGGAAAAAAATTTTTTTGTGACTAAGTATTATGTAACGCGGGAATTTAAGAAACATACAGGATTTACTTTCCATCAATTTGTGCTGAAAAAGAAACTACTTTACGCTAAACAGTTATTAAAAGAATATCGCAGTGCTAGTGATGTTTACCTGAAATGTGGATTTAAATCATATCCACACTTTTTGAAATCCTTTAAAAAAGAGTTTAATATGACACCAAAAGAATTTTTGGTGCAACATAAGAATAATCAGATCATTCATTTTGATCATTACGAAGAATCTATCAAGAAAGTGAGGCTTGAGTAAAATGTTGACACTTGCAGTACGTGCCCATGATGTTGGCACCAAAATATCTCCTGTGGAATTGGCTAAAAAAATTGCTGAAACGAACATAACTTCAATTCAATTTGCCTTAGGTATTTCTTATCCAGAATATGCAAGTGCTGCTGTTCTATCTCCAGGACTAGGAAGCCAATTGAAGAATATTTTCGAAGATGAAAAGATTACGATTAGCGTCCTAAGTTGTTATATTAATCTGATTCATCCAGATTTAGAAGAGCGAGAAAAACGACTGCATCAATTTGAAACATACATTCGTTACGATTCAATGTTTGGGGCAAAAATCGTTGCAACTGAAACAGGCAGTATATATGAAACGATTTATTACACTGAAGATAATTATACAGAAGAAGCCTACGAAGAAGTTTTATTTTCTGTTAGAAGATTATGTCGAGAAGCTGAAAAGTATGGGATAATTGTTGGGATTGAACCAGGAATCAATCATCCAATTCATACAATTGAAAAAATGCAACGATTGATTGACGAGGTTGCTTCAACTAATTTAGGTATTATTTTGGATCCTACCAACTTAATTCGAGTAGATATAGATAAAACGTATTTGGAAATAGTAGAAGAAGCGTTTGAGTGTTTTGGTGAAAAAATCGTTGCTTTTCATTTGAAAGATTTCATTATAAGAAATCAGCAGATATTTCCGGTAGCCATTGGCGAAGGGCAGGTACCTCTTACAGAAACCATTCAATTTTTGAATAAACATAAGCCCGGACTGTTCACTATTTTTGAGGAAACACCATTTGAAAAAATAGCAAGTGCCTATCAAAAAGTTTCGCAATATCATTCCATTTAGATAAAAATGTGCAACAAAAAACATCTCGATTTTTTGAGATGTTTTTGTTGCTTAATAAGACAAAATATAAAATACACTTGCCTTAAAAACTCACATAAAAGAAAGAAGCAATCGCCACAGCAAATGAAATAATAGCAAACACTAAACTACTCCATAGTCCTAACAGAATAAATGGTGAGGTTCTTTTACCGCCCTCTTTCTTTAAGTAGGAAAATGTCCGTCCAGTAACAATGAATTGCCAGATACTAATCAATAAAAAAATACCGCCAATTAAGTAACGCATGTCCTCGTCCTCCTTCTATTTAGTATACCACTTGATGAAAACGTTATCAAAACGCTGTATAAAAAAGTTGCCTTTCAAAAAAGAGAAAGGCAACTTTTTGACGGTTTAACGGACGTCACCCATTAAGTTTTGGATTGGTTTTTTCACAATGAATAAGAGAATCCCAGCAACGACAGCTACAAGTCCGACAATCCCAAAATATGCTGACTCTGTTCCAGGTGTATAGAAACGAGCAATTTGAGCGTTAATGGCTTGTGAAGCGGCATCTGCTAATAACCAAATAGCAACGGTTTGAGCTTCGAAAGCTTTCGGTGCTAATTTTGTAGTAATCGATAAGCCAACGGGAGATAAACACATTTCTCCGACAATCATAATGAAGAAACTAAAGAATAACCAAAGTGGACTCACTCGTCCTTCGGTACCATAAAGTAGACCTGGCAACATTAATAAGACGAAGGAAAGACCAGCAAAGACTAGCCCTAGTGAAAACTTCACAACTGTTGATGGTTGACGTTTACCTAGTTTTGTCCATAATGTAACAAAAATAGGGGTCAAAATAACTACGAATACAGGATTTAATGATTGGAACCAGCTAGCGGCAATTGGGAAGCCAAACAAACTTGTTTGTGTCCGTTCATTTGCAAATAGAGCAAGAATAGACGAACCTTGTTCTTCCAATGACCAGAAAACAATTGCTGCTAAGAATAATGGCAAGTAAGCCAGAACTTTTGGTTTTTCTTCAGCAGTGACATCTTTAGACGTTAACATTTTGCTGAAATAATAAACTGGTAACAGGATTCCTAACACGCTGATGGTATTAATAAAGAAATCAATTGTTAAATGTCCTGTGACATAGGCGCCACCAAAAATAAGTAAAGCAACGACAATTGCCAACATAAATGCTTTAGCAAATTTCTTTTGCTCTTCTTTAGACATTGGATTAGTTGGGGCTTGACCAATCCCAGCAAGAGATTTACGTCCTTGGAAATAATATTGTAGTAGCCCGAAGAACATCCCTACTGCGGCAACGGAAAAGCCTAAATGATAATTATATTCTTGTCCTAAAGTTCCGACAACAAGGGGAGCGATTAAGGCTCCGATATTAATCCCCATGTAAAAAATGGAGAAGCCTGCATCTCTACGTAAGTCAGTTTTTGAATAAAGATGGCCAACCATCCCTGAAACGTTTGGTTTTAACATCCCAGTCCCAAATACAATCAACATAATAGAAACGAATAAGGCGGGGACACCAAATGGGGTAGCGAGAACAATATGTCCAGCAATGATTAGCAAACCACCAATAAAAACAGTTTTCCTTGAACCTAAGACACGGTCAGAGACCCAACCGCCAATGATACTGGACATGAAAACCATTGATCCATAAATGGACATGATGGCTAAGGCAGTTGCTTTGGGGAGACCTAAACCGCCATTGGCTACGGTATCGTAAATGTAATACATTAGAATAGCACGCATGCCGTAGTAACTGAAACGTTCCCACATTTCTGTGAAGAACAGTGTTGCTAGTCCTTTCGGTTGTCCCAGAAAGGATTTGTCTAATTTCTCAAGTTGTTCTTTGTCACTCATAGATAAAACTCCAATTCTTATAATATTCAGAATATTTGATAATAAAATGACTTAAATGTAGATTCATATATTTTATTACTCATAGATTGGAAAATAGAAAGAGAAAAAACTGATTATGTTTTTAAATAACAAGCGTTCGAGCGATTGTTTGTTTTTTATTCGTGAATTATGATAAAAATGAATATTTATTCTGCTTTATTTTCAATACTTTGTTTTCATAGTTGCTTTAGCTGTTCCTTTTTTGAATAAGATTAAAATGAATAAATAACAAGCAAAATATAAGATTTTTTTGTTTAACTCTTTTTGTTTCAATAGGAAGTGCTTAGTGTTTTTTCAGAATTGAAAAATGAATACGACAAAAAATTTATCTATATAATAGAAGGAAAAATAAAAATAGTGAATGATAAAAAAAATTCAAAGAAAACACCCGTTCTTTTTAGGCCTGAGTTTTTGAAAAAAACATTCTCATGTCTAGTATCTTTAACATTTTGTTACTTTTTGACTGAAACGAATGTAAAAAAACCGACATTTAAGGGCTAATCAAGGGTTAGAAAACGGTTTCTCGAAAATAAAATCCTGTTTTTTTAACTTTTTTTCGCAAAATATAAACAGGATAATATCAAGCTTCCAGCAGCTTTTTATTACAAAATGTAACAAAACCGACATTCTAGTAATAAATTGTCACGAGATATTCACCTACGGCCGGCCATTCGATGATAAAGTATGTGAAGTCGTTTCGATAAAGCGAAGCAGACGTGGTTGTTGCCGAGTGCTAAGAGCAACAATCAAATATTTTTAATTACAAAGGAGAAACATACATGAAATCAATCAAAACGATTTTACTTGGAACAACTTTGGCCGCAGGTTTAGGATTATTCTTAGGAACAGACGCAAACGCAGAAAGCTTATATACAGTTAAAGCAGGAGATACTTTATCAACAATTTCTCATCAATTTGCAGGAGACAATAGCTTAATTCAAAAAATTGCTTCTGATAACAAATTGCCAAACCTTGATTTAATTTTTGAAGGAGAACAATTAGTTATTCGTTCAGAAAAAGAAGTTGCTAATACTCCAGCACCAGCTGTAGAAGTTGCACCAGTTCAACAAGTAGTTGAACAACCTGTTGCACAACCAGTACAACAAGAAGTACAACAACCTGTTGCTCAAGAAGTAGCGCAACCAGCAGCACCTGCTGCAAGCAGTGATGCAAAAGAGTGGATCGCACAACGTGAATCTAGTGGTTCTTACGATGCAACAAACGGTCAGTATATCGGTCGTTACCAATTATCTGCCTCTTATTTAAATGGTGACTATTCACCTGCCAACCAAGAACGCGTGGCAGATCAGTACGTAGCAGGTCGCTATGGTTCATGGGATGCAGCTAAATCATTCTGGTTAGCAAATGGTTGGTACTAAAATTAAATAAACGAAGTAATCTAATTACTTATTAAAAACCATAAACAAAAAAACAGTAACCTGTAAAGATTACTGTTTTTTTTGTCGATTTGTTAAGGTACAACGCCCAACGCTCGTCAATTGGTGGTCTGCGTTATAAATTTTTGCTTCCCAAACTTGAAGGGTCTTTCCCGAGTGATCGGGCGTCGCAATCACGGTAAGGCTACCATCATGGACACTACGAAGATGATTTACTTGTAAGTCTATGCCGACAGCAAAAGTGTTTTCAGGAACGTTTTCGTTCGCACCTAAACTACAGGCAGTTTCAATTAAGACGCCGTTTAAGCCCCCGTGGACAAGGCCATAGGGTTGTTTATGCACGTCTTTTACCGTTAAAGTAAGCTGACATTTCTCAGCAGAAACCTGTTGAATCGTGATGCCTAAATACTCTAAAAGATGAATAGTAATCAGTCCTTTCTAATAAAAGAGAGAATAAAAGGTTTTTTATTTATTATACAGGAATGAAGAAAATTTGAAATAGCCATGTTTTTTCTTAAAATTCAAGCGACTTTTTCTCTAAAGTGCCGATTCTTGTGTATAATAGAAAAGATGAGATTAATGAAGGAGGTTTCCTAATGAGAAACTGGACAACAATTAAAGAATATGATGAAATTTTATTTGAGCAAGCAGGCAAAGTAGCAAAAATTACTATCAACCGCCCGCATGTTCACAACGCATTCACACCAAAAACAGTCATGGAAATGATTGATGCATTCAACATTAGTCGTGATAAAGAAGATGTCGGGGTTATTATTTTAACAGGCGCAGGTGACCAAGCATTCTGTTCTGGTGGCGATCAAAAAGTTCGAGGTAATGGTGGTTACGTTGGCGAAGACAACATTCCACGTTTAAATGTGTTAGATTTACAACGGTTAATCCGTGTCATTCCCAAACCAGTCATCGCAATGGTGAAAGGCTGGTCCATTGGTGGCGGCAATGTTTTACAATTAGTTTGTGATTTAACAATTGCGGCGGAAAATGCTAAGTTTGGGCAAACAGGACCAAATGTCGGTAGCTTTGATGGTGGATACGGCTCAGGTTACTTAGCGCGTGTTATCGGCCATAAAAAAGCAAAAGAAGTTTGGTTTATGTGTAAACAGTATTCTGCTCAAGAAGCTTTAGATATGGGCTGGATTAATACAGTTGTTCCATTGGAACAAGTAGAAGATGTGACAATGGAGTGGGCAGAAGAAATGTTAACCAAAAGCCCGATTGCTTTACGGATGATTAAAGCCTCTTTAAATGCCGATACAGATGGCTTGGCTGGTGTGCAACAATTAGCTGGTGATGCGACACTTCTTTACTATACAATGGCTGAAGCACAAGAAGGCCGAGATGCATTTAAAGAAAAACGGACACCAGATTTCGATCAATTCCCTAAATTCCCATAAACCAATGACTTGGTTAAATAAACAAGTACAAAAACGTCCCGATCATCCTGCTTTTTATTTTCAGGATGAATCTTGGACGTTTTTAGAAGTGCAACAAGAAGTCAGCCATTGGGTAGCCACATATCAACAGGTGCTTGCACCAGAAGAAAAACGTGTGGCTTTATTCAGTAAGAACAGCAAAGAGTTGTATTTTTCAATTCTAGCCTTATGGGAATTGGGGAAAGAGTTATTATTTTTAAATACGCATTTGACACTTGCTGAACTGACTTTTCAGTTAAAAGATGCGCAAGTTAAAACGATTATTGGTGCGCCTGAAACGCAGGCTTTGTTAGAAGAAATTTCTTTTGTCGACGTTCAGCCAATGATTAAAAAACAGCATAGTCTTTCACATCAGGAGTTTCAACAGCCAAGTGACTTAGAGTCGGTGGCTTCTATTATGTATACATCTGGAACTACAGGACAGCCTAAAGGGGTCTTGCAACGGTTTAAAAATCATTTGGCCAGTGCTAGAGGCACTCAAGAAAATATGGGGATTACTGCTGAAGATTGTTGGTTGTGTGCAGTCCCATTATTTCACATTAGCGGATTGTCGATTGTTGTTCGACAACTCGTCTTAGGTTGTAGTATTCGCCTTTACGATAAATTTGATGAACAGCAAGTGACACAAGATTTACAAGAAGGCCGTGGAACCGTCATTTCAGTGGTTGCGACAATGTTACAACAATTATTGTCTGTCTATCCTGAAGCTGGCTACAGCGCCAGCTTTAAAGGAATGCTATTAGGCGGCGGACCGATTGCTCCGGATAAATTAGCGCAGTGTGAGGAAAAAGGGATTCCAGTCATTCAATCTTACGGGATGACGGAAACGTGTTCGCAAGTTGTTGCCTTGAAATTTGAAGATGCGGCACTGAAAATCGGCTCTGCTGGACAACCGTTAAAAGATATGCAAATCAAAATTGTTGATGAACTAGGACAAGAACAGCCAGAAAAGCAAGTCGGGGAAATTTTACTTAAGGGACCAAACGTTGTTTCAGGTTACCTTAACCAGCGTCAACCTGAAAAATGGACAGCAGATGGTTGGTTTAAAACAGGCGACATGGGCTATTTAGATGCACAAAGTTACCTGTATTTGGTTAGTCGTTTAAGTGAACTCATTATCTCTGGTGGTGAAAATATTTACCCCACTGAGGTTGAACAGGTGTTACAGGCGATAACAGGAATTAAAGCAGCGGCAGTTGTAGGAGAACCAGATGCGCAATGGGGAGCCGTCCCAGTTGCATATGTGATTAGTGACCAAGAAATCACCTTAGCGCAAATTCAAGACCAGTGTTCACGAAAACTGGCAAAATATAAACGACCGAAACGCATTTATTTTTGTCATTCTTTCCCGCAAACAGCAAGTGGAAAGATTGCCAAACATCGTTTCATGACAGAAGAAAGAGAGGCGTTTTTAATCAGATGAAATTGCCTGATGAATTACGACAAGCCTATCAGAAGAATGCCCGTCAGTTCAGTTGGGTTTTTCCATTAGAAACAGAACAAACAGCCTTGGCAATTTTTGCCGCTGGTGAAAAGGCATACCAAGGAGAACGTTTTTTTTGGCAAACGCCGAAAAAAGATTTTGCTTTGGTTGGCTTCGGATATGAAACTATCTTAAAAGGCGCAGAAACAGAAACGCATCAATTGAACAACTTTTTAAAAAAAGAGGCGGCAACTCGTTTTCAAAATATGTCTATTTCTGGTACGGGGGCCCTTCTGTTTGGCGGTTTGCCTTTTGATACAGAACAAACGCCTACTGAGGCCTGGGGAGAGTTAGGGGAAGGTTGGTTTTATCTACCAAGTATTCTATTTACTTTTTCAGGTTCACGTATTTATGGAACGCTGAACTTTTCAGGTTCTAGTGAACAAGAAGTCGAGGAACGTTGGTCGACTTTGGTGGCTCAGTTTGATCGCTTGTTAGCTACCTGTGAGGAGTTGCCAGCTGTAGCGGAAACAAAGATTGACAAGGAAGAAGTTGCCGTGACTGAATGGCTACAAGCTGTCAACGAAACAGTAGCAGTCTTAAGAGAAGATGGCCCTTTAAAAAAAGTGGTTTTGGCTCGACAACTTGCTGTGAGCAGTCCTGAAAAAATTCGAAGTAACCAAGTGCTCGTTAATTTAATGGCACAACAACAAAATACGTATTTGTTTGCTTTAGAAGCCAAAGACACAAGTTTCATTGGTGCAACACCAGAACGACTTCTGTTGGGTACTAAAGAAACGTTTGCGACCGCTTGTATTGCAGGAACCATTAAAACGGGTCAAACACCAGAAGAAACGAAAACTTTAGGAGCACAACTTTTACAAGACCGCAAAAATACCGGAGAACACCAAATTGTGGTGGAACGTTTAGCGAAAGAGTTGGCGAAGATGACGACTTCTGAAAACAGTATTCAAGCACCCATTATTTTGGAAAATCGAGATGTACAACATCTTTATGTGCCAATCTCGGGTCAACGTAAACCGGGAATTTCGTTTTTGGAAAGTGTGATGCAGCTACACCCAACGCCAGCTTTAGGTGGTGAGCCCAAAGAGTTGGCAGTCGAATGGATTCGACAATATGAGCCAGGGAGTCGTGGGTTATATGGTGCGCCAATCGGTTGGATTTCAGGGAATGATGATAGTGGCGAGTTCGCTGTGGCCTTGCGTTCAGGTGTCTTTGCTGGTCAGCAAGGCGTTCTTTATGCAGGTTGTGGTATTGTTGCGGATTCCCAAGCAGAGCTAGAAAGAGAAGAAACGAAAATAAAATTTCAACCGATGTTACGAGGAATTGGAGGTCAGGTTTAATGAATCATCAAGAAACAATGACCGATTATTTAATGGCCTTTATTGAAGGCTTAAAAAATAGTGGGGTTGAACAAGCAGTCATTAGTCCAGGGTCCCGGTCCACACCACTGGCTTTATTACTTCATCGGGAAACCGCAATCCAAACTTTTGTCGATGTCGATGAACGTTCCGCTGCTTTTTTTGCTTTAGGATTAAGTAAAGCGAGTCAAAAACCAGTGGTCTTACTTTGTACCTCTGGAACAGCAGCTGCAAACTATTATCCAGCAATTTGTGAAGCCAATATTAGCCATGTGCCTTTAGTCGTTTTAACAACAGATCGGCCGCATGAGTTACGTCAAGTTGGTGCTCCTCAAGCCATGGACCAATTACAAATGTATCAAAATCATGTGAAATTATTTGTTGAAATGGCTTTGCCAGAAGCAACAGAAGAGATGTTGAATTACGCCTATTGGCAAGGCGCTAAAGGAGCAGCATTCGCGCAACAAACGCCTGCAGCACCTGTTCATTTGAATTTTCCTTTGCGGGAACCATTATTACCTGACTTAGAGAGAAAAACAAAGAGTTCTCAACAAACGGCTTTATTCGCTGGTCAATCAATCCTTTCTACAGAACAAGTGCAACAGCTAGCGGATCAATGGTATCAGAAAAACGGCGTTTTGGTTGTCGGTGGCAGTCATACAGAGGAAGAAGCGGCGTTATTTATTCAATTAGCCGAAGCTTTGAAATGGCCTTTACTAGCGGATCCTTTAGCAAACATTGTGACACATGGTCAAAATAGTGAAGTTGTTATTGCACACAGTGATCTGTTTCTAAATGTGGCGACCTTGCCACAAGAACCAGAAGTGGTAGTGCGTTTTGGTTCGCTGCCAATTTCTAAAAACATCATGTTATGGTTGAAACGCTTAGCAACGACAGAGACTGCTTTTTATTTTGTGGACGAAAATGGGCAATGGCAAGAGCAATTGAAAAAATCACAAACAGTTATTCAGGCAAAGGAAACTACGTTTGTAGAACAACTGCTAACGGTTGTCAAACCAAAAGAAGCGACTTGGTTAGCACAATGGCTCTTGCTGGAAAAAACGGTCTCTGAAGTTCTTCTAGAAACGCTGAACGCGACAGAATTAAATGAAACAACAGCCAGCTTAGCTGTTCACCAAACAATGAAAGAGAACGGTCAGTTATTTGTATCTAATAGTATGGCTATCCGCTACTTAGATCGATTTATGGATAGTCGCCCTTATCGGATGTTTGGAAATCGCGGCATCAACGGGATTGATGGGATTGTTTCAACTGCTTTAGGAATGAGTGCCGTAGCACCGACACAGCAAAACGTTCTACTGATTGGTGATTTAGCGCTATATCATGATATGAATGGTTTATTTTTGGCTAAACGTTATCAGTTGCCGTTAACAATTGTTTTATTAAATAACAATGGTGGCGGGATTTTCTCTTTTCTATCTCAACGAACTTTACGTGAGGACGATTTCGAGCCTTTATTTGGAACACCGCTTGATTTAGATTTTTCGTTAGTTGCTGAACTTTACGGTGCTTCGTACCAAGAAGTCAAAACAATCGCGGAGCTCAAGCAAATTTTACAAGCAGCGGCTGAAGAACCACAATTTCAAGTGATAGAAGTCAAAGGAAATCGCCAAGAGAATGTTCATTTGTACGAATCAATTTTAGCTGAAATTGGTAGACGAGTAGAAAGACAGGGGATTTCATGGAACGGTTAATTCGGGGGATGCAGTACCATTATCAATGGTTAACACCTTTTGATGCAAAGCGAACGACAGTAGTCTGTTTACACGGTTTCACAGGAACGTTAGCCACGTTTGCAGCCGTTTTTCCCAGTCAAACACCTTATAACGTTTTAGGCATTGATTTACCTGGGCATGGCGCGACTGCTAGTTTGGTAGCACCAGAGCGTTATACCATGAAACAGGTTTGCCATGATCTTGCTGAACTAACCGAATCGCTAAATTTGCCTTGCTTTTGTTTATTAGGCTATTCAATGGGCGCTCGAACAGCTTTAGGTTTTGCATTACATTATCCACAAAAGGTACAGCATCTTTTATTGGAAAGTGGATCACCAGGTTTGGCCACCGCCGCAGAACGTCAGGCTCGTATCTGTCAAGATCATCGTTTGGCGGAACGTATCTTAGAGGAACCGCTGGTGGGTTTTATTGATTTCTGGCAAGAATTACCGTTATTTCAAACGCAAAAAGCCTTGTCTGTGGCACAGCAAATGGCCATTCGTCAGGAACGTTTGAGCCAATCGGCATTTGGATTGGCTAGTAGTTTATGGTATATGGGGACAGGAGCGCAAGAGAGTTACTGGGAACGTCTAGTAGAATTGCAGCCGATTCCTACCGATTTATTGGTAGGCGGCGAAGATCAAAAGTTTATTGGAATTGCGAAAAAAATGCAGGCACGTCAACCGTTGTTGAGGCTGACAATTTTTCCTGAAGCCGGACATTGTATCCATTTAGAACAACCAACGATTTTCTATGAAAAGGTGACAGTGTTATTGGAAGGAGCCATCTGAATGAACATTCAATCAATTGAAACCTATCAGGTTCGTTTGCCTTTAAAAACGCCGTTTGTCACGAGCTATGGTCGCCTGGAAGAAAAAGCGTTTGATTTATTTGTAATAACGGATGAGCAAGGAAATCAAGGGTTTGGCGAATTAGTGGCTTTTGAGCAACCTGATTATGTGCAAGAAACGTTGGTAACCGAACGCTTCATCATCCAACAGCATTTAATTCCGTTACTTTTAACAGAAGCGATTGAACAGCCGCAAGAGGTTTCAACAATTTTTGAAGAAGTTAAAGGGCATTGGATGGGAAAAGCTGCGTTAGAAACTGCCATCTGGGATTTATATGCCAAACGGCAACAGAAGAGTTTAACTGAATTTTTTGGACCAACGCGGAGGAAAATTCCTGTAGGGATTAGTTTAGGGATTCAAGAAGACTTACCTCAATTGCTTAAACAAGTTCAGTTAGCTGTAGAAAAAGGGTATCAACGAGTGAAGCTGAAAATTCGTCCCGGTTATGATGTGGAACCTGTTGCTTTGATTCGTCAGCATTTTCCTAACTTGCCTTTAATGGTCGATGCAAATTCAGCGTATACATTGGCAGATTTGCCTCAATTGCAACGTTTAGATCACTATCAATTAGCGATGATTGAACAGCCTTTTGCTGCAGATGATTTTTTAGATCACGCACAATTACAAAGAGAACTGAAAACAAGAATTTGTTTGGATGAAAATATTCGTAGTCTCAAAGACTGCCAAGTGGCGTTAGCATTGGGCAGTTGCCGTAGTATCAATTTGAAGATTCCTCGTGTAGGTGGGATTCACGAGGCGTTGAAGATTGCCGCATTTTGCCAAGAAAATCATTTATTGGTTTGGTTAGGTGGTATGTTTGAGTCTGGTGTTGGTCGCGCATTGAATTTGCAATTTGCGTCACAGCCTACCTTTTCCTTTCCAGGTGATATTTCAGCAACGGAACGCTATTTTTATGAAGATATCATCACGGAACCTTTTATTTTAGAGCAAGGGACAATGACCGTGCCTCAGGGACTTGGTATTGGTGTTACACTTTCCCAGACGAATTTGCTAAAATACAGTCAGTATCAAAAAATCATGTAATGATAACAAAATTGCGCCTATGACTATGCAGAGAAGCATAATCTAGGCGCAATTTTTTATTTTTCTAATTGACTCGCTGCGGCTTCATCCAAGAGAACCGTTAAATTTGGATGGAGTTGAAGAATAGAGGCAGGATACGTTTCTGTGACAGGTCCTTGGAGCACTTGTTTGACCATCTGAGCTTTTTGTTCACCATTTACAATTAGGACAAGATGCTTAACTTTCATGATGCTGGCTGGCCCCATCGTAACAAAGGTCATGCCTGGCTGCATCATTTCAGGAACAAACCAAGGCTCTGAACCAGTGACGGTCACTTGATAGGTTTCGTTTTTAAAATGAGTGGTAGTGGGCATGTTCCCACAAAAATGACCATCTGCTCCTAAGCCAATTAACATCAAATCTAAGCCGCCTGCGTCAGCAATCCGTTGTTCTTGTTGTTGAAAGTTTTCAACAGTTAATGGATGGATGTTTTGCTCGGATATTTCCGCAGGTGTCAAATACAGCGTCCGCAAATCTGTCAGAGTAATGCCTTCCTTTTGATGAGGAACGGGGATTTCATCAAAGTTATAATAATGAACATTATCAAAGTCAGATGAATTTTTCACAATTGAGGCTAATTTTTGGTAAACAAGTGCTGGCGTTTTACCAGCGGTAATTGATAAATTCACTCGTTTATCTTGGCTCATCGTGCTTAGAAGTAACATTTTTGCCCATTCGCTCATCGTGTCGAAATCTTGTTTAATTAAAATTTTCATACTTGCTCACTCCATTCTTTGAATAAGCTAAGTATAATTTGTGGGAACCATCCCATGTCAAGCTCTTCACAAAAAGGATTTAATTAACGGTATGCAAAAGAAAGAGGAGCAGCCGTCAAAACGACGACTACCCCTCTTTTTAAAGCTTAAGATAACCTACAACGAGTTAACTTTTTAGCTTTCTGCTCCACTTGCTCCAACGCTGGTCTAAACGTTCTTTTGACCAACACTGTTTAACAAAGAATTTTATTTTATTGTTCTTTCAACCATTTTTCTAGTTGTAAACGTTGCACTTTCATAGTAGCTGTGTGAGGGATTTCGTCAAAAGCCATAATGATAGGTTCGTTTAAATGTGGTAAATCGGCTACTTGTGTCCACCAAGCGTCCCAATCCATTTCTTCCCCAGGGACAACCGCTAAAATTGGCTGAGGTTCATTTTCTTTGCCACGGACAATAATCACTTCTTCTAAGAAATCTAATGCATCCAATAAATGATCTTCAATAGCTAAATTACTGTCGATGTTTTCAATTAGATCTACTTGGCGATCTTTCAAGAATAAGTGGCCGCGTTCATCTAACATTCCGTAATCGCCGCTGTCCCACCATTCGCCGTAGACATTTTCTGCAAAGCGGGCATCTTCTTTGTAATATGTTAAGGCCCGTCCTTTTGATAAAAATTGGATATGGCCGTCCGTCATCGCAGGTAAAACTTGTCCTTTTTCATCAGTAATTCGAGCTTGTGTTAAATCCTCTAAACCAACACCCATGTCACGAGCATCTGAATCTTTTAGAGATTCTAAAGTATGCGCTCGTAAGATCATTGGCCCGCATTCACTTTGTCCATAAACTTGTAGGAAAATTGGTTCATTGGCAGCAGATGCTTTTAAGAAAGCCACCATTGTAGCGTTGTTAATTGCATCAAAAGTAGAATGATAATAATGGACACTAGCGAAAGCTTCAGGTTTTTCTTTGGCCAAACGAACCCATTGAACGAAGTTATTGGGGTGTGTTTCTACAGCGATTGGTTGATAGGTGCTGAACATTTCAGCGACTTTTTCGCTCGAAGCGTTTGCTAAAGGCATCATAGGGAAGCCCATGGCCATTAAAGAAGACACGCCAATGTTAAAACGAGAATGAACTGGCGAAATATGAAAGCCAACTAATTTCTTTTCAGCAATTTTTGTAAAAATGGTTTTTTGCCATTTTGTACGCCAACCCATAGAGTGATTGGAATGACAGATAAGTTTAGGAATACCTGTTGTTCCAGAGGTGTGGGTCATGTAGGCAATTTCGTCTTTAGTCAGTTCGTCTTGAGGAACTTCCGTGGCATCAGCTTCTAAAAGAGAAGCAACCGAAAGTTTTTTATTGGCAGAGCTGTTACGAACAGCTTGAACTTTTTCAGCAGTCACATCATCAAATAAAATATAAGGATCTTCTAAACGATCAACGAATACTTCAATTGTTTCAAAAGGTAAATGGTATGAAACCATTACAGGAACGGCTGCTAGATATGAGGCTGCAACAGCTAGTAAATACGTGTCGAATTTAGGACTTTTATAAATAATAATTTTGTCGCCTTTTTTTACACCTAAAGCGGCTAATTGATATGCCCGTTTCAAAATTTCTTGATGGCTTTCACCATAAGTTGTTTCTAAGCCAAGTGCAGGAAAAGCAGGCAAATATTCATCAAAAATAATTGGAACAGTTGGTGTTTTTTCTGCGGCTTCTTGATAGTTTGTGTAGAGGTTTAATGGTTGATAATCAAGTAAGTGTGTCAAGGGAAAGTCTCCTTTGTAAAATAGTTTGTGTACAAATGTACAAGTTCACTTTATCCTATCATAGAATGGGTTCTTTTTCTACGTCAAAAATACAACGTTAAATGTTATTTTTTATTATTCACAAGCACAACGTTTGCTGTATCTGGCAAAGTTTCCTACAATAATTATGTAAGTAACAAGTTCTCAGAAGTGTAAAACTTTACAAAGGAGAGGAATTTACATGAAAAAAATCTATGAAACAACTATCATTAATACGGGTGGACGTGCAGGAGAAGTTCACTCACCGGATAAATCATTTTCTTATGCGGTTGCTTCGCCAGGTGTCAAGAAAGAAAATACAACAAATCCAGAACAATTATTCGCAGCGGCTTACAGTGCTTGCTTTAACGGTGCATTAGAATTAGTGATGGATCAAGAAAAAATCGAAGGTAAAAGTACAGTAACCGCACGTGTTTCCTTATTCCAAGGAGAAGATGGATTTAGCGTTGGTGCTGAATTGGAAGTTCATATTGATGGGGTAGATCAAGCTAAAGCAGAAGAACTTGTTAAAAAAGCCCACGAAATTTGCCCATATTCTAAAGCAACAAGAAATAATATAGATGTTAAATTAACAGTGATTTAATTAAAAAAGAAGCGCTTTGTCTATACGACAAAGCGCTTCTTTTTTAGATAACAGTCCACAAATTATACATATTTAACAAAATAACTAAAAAAACAACTAAACTATAAATTTGGGCGACCCGTTGTTGAGATAATTTTTTACTGAAAAGACCGCCGACATAACCACCGAATAAAGCGGCAGGAATAATAGCCCAAAGCATTGTCAAATCAAAAACCGCAAACCCTGTGGTCAAGCCGATATTGCCAAGTTTGGCGAGTTGGGAGAAAAAAATAGTAATGATGGAATAAACAGTTGCTGATTTGATATCCATTCCAAAAAAGAGAATAAGGCAAGCTACATTAATGGGACCGCCACCGATGCCTAAAAAGGTTGATAAAATCCCTAAGCCTAATCCGACAATCAGAAAAATGCTCAATCCGTTGAGGTGTAAGTGCCAGTTGGAAAATTGATTGTAGAGAAGAACCAAAACCAAGGTCAGCAACATGATGATATATTGGATTAGTTGTACTTTTTCTTCATTTGGCGCTAGTGCAATCGCCTGATTAAGAAGTAAATCACCTAACATGCCGCCGACTAAGGAACCAAACGAAATACTCGCGGCTTTTTTCCATTCAATTTGGACACCATTTTGATACTGTTTATAAGTCGAAGAAATGGACATGACAAAAACAGCGACACTTGAATAGAACGCAATACTATTTAACGAATGGAACCCAAGAAAATCCAAAACAGGCTTAATAATGACGCCTCCACCCATCCCAGAGAGCGCCCCAACTGTATTGGATAGAAAAATAGTTATGAAATAAATCAGCAAAACCCGCACATAATCACTCCTAAACCGTTTTCTTTTAGTATAGCACAAAAATTATATAAGAAATGTAATTTCATTTAAAAATATTTTTAAAAAGAACTTGAAATGATATTTCTTTAATGGTATTCTACAAATACAAAAAAGAAAACGCATTCAAGGAGGATGAGAAAGCATGACAGTATCGATTGGTATTATTTTGATTTTATGTCTTTACACAGTTGTTGGTGTACTTGACCAAATTTCTATTCAGATTGGTCCATATACACCATTGTTTGCTGCAACGTTTACTGGCCTAGTCTTAGGGGATGTTCAAACAGGTTTGATGATTGGGGCAACGCTTCAATTGATGACATTAGGTGTAGCGACTTATGGAGGAGCAACAGTCCCAGACTTTCTTTCGGGGGCCATTATGGGAACGGCTTATGCAATCATTTCAGGGAAAGGGGCAGAGTATGGTATCGGAGTTGCGGTTCCGATTGGGTTATTATTAACACAACTAGATATTTTAGGCAGAATGGCTAATACGTTTTTCCAACACAAAGCAGATCGCTATGCGGAAGAAGGCAATTATAAAGGGGTCGAGCGTTGCAATGTTTTAGGAATTTTTCCTTGGACGATTTCTCGTGTCATCCCAGTTTTTATTGGCCTAGCTTTTGGTGAACAAGTTGTAAACGCTATCAACAATTGGATTCCTATTTGGGTGATGAATGGGTTAAAAGCAGCAGGTGCTATTTTACCAGCGATGGGGATTGCTATTTTAATGCGTTACTTACCAATTAAAACATACTGGCCCTATTTTATTATTGGGTTCGTGTTACTTGCTTATGGGGCCCAATTCTTCTCAGTTTTAGGTGTCGCACTGGTTGGCTTGGCTTTAGCAGCGATTTATGTGATGAATCATAACAAAGGCGGCGCAGCTACAACAAGTGGCACGGTTATTTACGAAGATGATGAGGAGGTTGAGATTGATGACTAACAAATTAACAAAAAAGGATATTAATAAAGTTTACATCCGTAATCTTTTTGGCTATCAGTGGGGCTGGAACTATGAAAAAATGCAAGGACTTGGTTACGCTTGGGTGATGATGCCTGCATTAAAGCGACTATACAGTGAAGATCCAGTAGCTATGAAGAAAGCCTTGAAGACACATCTTGGCTTTATGAATACAACGCCAGCCATGTCGCACTTAATTGTCGGAGCTGATATGGCTTTGGAAGAAGAAGTTGGCATTGAAGATGAAACGGCGATTACTGGCTTGAAAACAGGTCTAATGGGTCCGTTTGCTGGTGTTGGTGATACCATTTTTATCGCGATTTATCGTGCGATTGTTTTTTCGATTGCAGCTTACATGGCGCAAGGGGGCCAGGTTGTTGGGTTACTGATCCCGTTAATTGCCGGAGCAGTGGTCCTATGGGTTCGCTATAAATTCACTTGGATTGGTTACCATCAAGGGAAAAAAATTGCGACAGAATTTGCGGATAAAATGAAATTGTTTACGCAAGGTGCAGCTATTTTAGGGTTAACGGTGGTCGGCGGTTTGATTCCTTCGGTAATTACTTACAAATTAGATTTAACTTATAAAATGGGAGATGTAACATTATCTGTTCAAGAAATGTTGGATAAAATTTTACCCGCATTAATTCCTTTAGGGATTGTTCTTTTATCCTATTGGTTACTAGGGAAAAAGAAAATGAATTCAACACGGCTAATCTTTGTTTTAATTTTAATTGGCATGGTTTTAGGCAATTTACAACCAATGTTGGCTTGGGTTGGCGGTTTATTTTAAAAAAATAGTATATAATAGGAGAGATTTATTATGACAATTGTACATGCAAGAGTAGATGAGCGTTTAATTCACGGACAAGTTGCAACCGTTTGGACGAATACGGTTGGCGCACAAAGAATCATGGTAGTAAATGATGCCGCTGTCAAAGATCAATTACAAATTGGTGCCTTAAAAATGGCTAAGCCTGCAGGAGTTAAATTATCCATTTTATCAAAACGTAAAGCGATTGAAAAAATTTTAGCAGGCAATTATGATGAAGAAAAAGTCTTTTTAATTACGAAAGACATTGCAGATATGGCGGCTTTAATTGATGGCGGTGTTCCGTTGCAGAGCTTCAATGTCGGCAATATTTCTCAAAAAGAAGGCAGTCGAGCAATTAAAAAATCTGTTGCATTAACCGATGAAGATATTCAAACCGTTCGTCGTTTAACAGATAATGGGGTGACTATTACCGCACAGATGATCCCTTCTGAACCAAACGAAGCAATTTTAACTTTCATAAAATAGAAATGGAGATGAGAAGATGGAGCCAATCCGTTCAATCAGACAAAAATATAAGGACTTTTCCAAAGTAAATAAGAGAATCGCAGACTATATACTGAAGGATCCGACCCGTCTTCTCTCATTAACAGCAAACGAAATTGCTAGCAATAGCGAAACTTCTCCGGCGTCAGTTACCCGTTTTTCTAAACAATTAGGGTTTGACAGCTGGGAAGAGTTAAAACTATCCATTGCAGCGGTACAAGCTGCCAGTAACGGTAAAAAAGATATTGATCCAATTGTAGCGGCGGATGATTCGGTGGATACTATTTGTATGAAAGTGGAATCTTTATTAAATGCTACGATTGAGGATTTATTTTATACAGTGGATAAACAAGCCTTGGAACGAGCAATCGCGCATGTTAAAAAAGCGGAAAAAATTCATTTGGTTGGAATTGGTGCCTCTTCTTTAACGACTTATAATCTTTATCACAAGTTTAACCGCGCTGGTCGCCAAGCAATTTTTAATTATGATAGTCACATGATGTTGGAGTTTTTAAATTATGCAACGGCACAAGACATTTTGATCACGGTCTCCTATAGTGGTTTGACAAAAGAAGCCTTAATCGCCTGTGAAATTGCCAAAAATAGAGGCGCAACGGTTATTTTTATTACCAGTAACGATGGAGAAAACGTGCGATCATTGAGCGATGAAGTTCTTTTAGTCCCCAATAATGAGCACCTCATTCGAGTTGGGGCTATTTCATCGATTGCTTCGTCAATGGCAATTGGCGATGTTCTGTATTTAGGTTCAATTCAAGATGATTTAGACACAGAAATTGAACGCAATATGATTGAAACGAGTCAACTTGTCAGCCGTCTAAAAGAGAAGTAGGGGTGTGCAAGCAAATGAACTTAGAAGGATTAACGACAGAAGCCAGAAATGAAGCGACTAAAAAGATTGACCAAGTGTCAACATTAGAAATGGTAACTTTAATAAATCAAGAAGACCAAAAGGTAGCACAAGCAATTGAAAAGGTGCTTCCGCAGATTGCTGCAGCAATTGATGCAGCGGCAGAACGATTTAAAAAAGGGGGCCGTTTAATCTATTGTGGTGCAGGAACGTCTGGACGTTTAGGTGCTTTGGATGCGATTGAATTAACACCCACATATAGTGTGTCGCCAGAACGCGCATTTGGTATTTTAGCTGGTGGTGAAAAAGCAATGTATCAAGCAATTGAAGGCGCTGAAGACTCGAAAGAATTAGCTATCGAAGATTTAACGCAACATCAATTGACTGCCCGAGATGTCGTAATTGCGATTGCTGCTAGTGGTCGGACACCATATGCTGTTTCCGCAATTGAATACGGAAAAAAAGTGGGCGCTCTAACCATTTCAGTTACCTGTAATAATCAAAGTCCGATGAATCAATTGGCGGAAATTGGGATTGCGCCAATTGTAGGACCGGAAGTCATTACAGGGTCAACTAGAATGAAAGCGGGTTCAGCACAGAAAATGGTGTTAAATATGTTTTCAACAGGAATTATGGTTAAAGTAGGGAATATCTATCAAAATTTGATGGTCAATGTACAACCAACGAACGAAAAATTAATTCAACGTGCCACGAATATCATTAAAGAAGCAGCAGAAATCGAGGAATCGCAAGCCAAAGAATACTTGGAGGCAGCACAGCTAGAAGTGGCACCAGCCATTGTAATGGCGAAAGCCCACGTTGATTTTCAAAAAGCCAAACAACTATTAGCAGAACATGACGGACGGATTTCAGAAGTTTTAGCATAGAAGTGGTGAACAATGAATCAAATCGCAATTCAAGAAACAATTCAGAGACTGATTAATCAGCAAGTCGTTCCGGGTGTCGCTTGGGGGACGATCACAGAAGATAGCTTATCAGAACAGTATACGGGCTTTTTAGGTAATACTGGTCCATTTGCAAGACAAAAGATTTCATCAGCTAGCCTGTATGATTTAGCGTCCTTAACGAAAGTTATTGGGACAACAAATCGAATGTTACAATTAATCGATACAAATCAGCTTACATTTTCAACCACTGTGGGGGAAATCCTACCTGATTATCAAGGACTATCTTGTTCGATTGGGGAGCTTCTACTGCATCAGAGTGGACTGCCAGCTGATGTTGTCGATAAGAAAAATGTCACAAAAAAAAGCTTGCAAGAAATCATTTTAACGCATTCGTTATCTGAACGAGGGAAAACCACTTATTCTGATTTAGGGTATTACTTATTGGGAGAAATTATTCAAGTATTGGATCGCTGCTCATTAGAAGAGAGCTTTCAAACATACGTATTTCAACCAATGAACCTACAGCATACAAGTTTTACGGTCAGCGATTTTGCCCAGGCAGTGCCCACAGAGATTACAAAACAACGCGGCGTTATTCAGGGAGTGGTCCACGATTCGAAAGCCTATCAACTAAAAGCGCCAATTGGCAGTGCAGGTTTATTTGCAACTTTACCAGATTTACTCACTTTTGTTCAGTGTTTTATGAACAATCGCTACCCGTCTGGCAAACCATTATTTTCTGAAAAAATGTTCACTGCTCTCTGGTCTATGAATCAAGGGGGACGTACATTTGGTTGGGAAGTGAAAAAGACGCAAGCAGGGGCAGACTATTTGTATCATACTGGCTTTACTGGAACGGCGATTGGTATGAAAAAAGAGACCAAAGAAGCCCTAATTTTGTTAACGAATCGGATTCATCCCACTCGTGAAGAACGTGGCTTTCTGAAAGCACGAACAAAAATTTATCAGCAGTATTTTTAGGAGGATATGATGAAACCAAAATTAATTTTAATGAGCCATGGACGGATGGCAGAAGAAACCTTAGCTTCTACTCAAATGATTGTCGGGGAATTAGCAGATGCTGCGATTGTGTCAATGACCGCAGAAGATGGCTTGAGCGGCACGCAAGCAAAACTGGCAGCAATCTTAAAAGAAGCTGGCAATGTCCCGACGCTTGTATTAGCTGATTTAAAAGGAGGAACACCTTGTAATGTGGCTATGATGGCCATGGGCACTTATCCGCAATTGCGAGTAGTCGCTGGACTTAATTTAGCAATGGCAATTGAAGCAGCCGTCTCACCTGTGGAAAATGTGGATGAATTAGCTGCATATTTAACGCAAATTGGCCAATCTGCGGTGACCACGATTGACTTACCTGAATTAACAGATGAAGAAGAATTTGAAGAATAGTAAAAAGGTGTTGTCTTTAAGACAACACCTTTTTTTAAGAACCAGGGATATTCCGTGGTTCGTTTTTGGTTGTGACAAAGAAAAAGAACAGACTTAGTAAAATAACTAGGATGCCATCGTTAAACATCGGATTTACGAAGTTTAAAATAGCACTTAAGATAACTGGCACGGTAGCACAATACGTAATAATTTTTAAACAATCAATCAAACGTAAAGAATAAAAACGTAATTTTGAATAGAGAGATGCACCGATAGCGGCAATCAGTAAGTCTAAAACTAAACCGATTAGAACAGGGTAGATAGCCACTAAAAAGACAATGAGTTTTGTCCACCAGGGGATCGCTGCCTCACTTAGCGCAGTCTTGATACTCTGAGCGTTAACGCCATCTAAGGTTCCTTTACTATAGGGGAAGATAAATTGGTCGGTGCCTAGAATTGATTCAGTTGCGCCTGAATTTGGTAAGGCGACTACAAATTCATCTTGTAAAAAAGCCAAACCAAACGCATTACCAATTAAATCCTTTTGGACATCAGCGGCTGTACGTTTTCCATCTGGATCAAACGTAAAAATAATCGAGTCGGTTTGATAAATAAAGCCAGATTCTTTGGCCTTTGTTTGCAACGTGCCATTTTCAATAGAAAAGTCAGGCAACTTTTCTGCAATTTTTTGGCCATCTTGTTGCACCTCTTGTAGCACAGAAAAGACTTGTTTGGTAATAGGTAGTGCTAAAATAGCACTTAAAAAAACAGCATAGAGAATTACTTTCCAAAACGCCATTTTTTTCGCATGCCGTAATTCTGAAACTGAAAAAAAGGCCTGCTTAAATAATTGCAATGTATTCATTTATTTACTCCTCACATCATTCTTCTACAGGTCATTCTAGCGAATTTATGAGGGAAACACAAGGTAATCTCCCTCTTTTGTAAAACTTTTCTTTTGGCAAGCAAACTATTTTGTAGAAAGCGGTTCACTCTGTTATCATAATAGTTGTATGAAAGACGTATGTTACATACTAAAAAATAGGGGGATTTAAAAAATGACTTACACATTACCAGAATTACCATATGCTTATGATGCATTAGAACCTTACATTGACGTGGAAACAATGCACTTACACCATGATAAACACCACAACACTTATGTGACTAACTTAAACGCAGCGATTGAAAAACATCCAGAATTAGGCGAAAAATCTGTAGAAGACTTAATTTCAGATATGAATGCTATTCCTGAAGATATCCGTACAGCCGTTCGTAACAATGGTGGCGGTCACGCAAACCATACATTCTTCTGGGAAATTATGGCACCAAATGCTGGTGGACAACCAACTGGCGCTATTAAAGAAGCAATCGATGAAACATTTGGTAGCTTTGATGAAATGAAAGCTGCTTTCAAAACAGCTGCAACTGGCCGCTTTGGTTCAGGTTGGGCTTGGTTAGTTGTGAATAACGGTAAATTAGAAATCACTTCAACACCAAACCAAGATTCACCATTAATGGATGGTCAAACACCTGTTTTAGGTCTTGACGTTTGGGAACATGCGTATTACTTAAAATATAAAAACGTTCGTCCAGATTACATTGAAGCATTCTGGAACGTTGTTAACTGGGATAAAGTAAACGAACTTTTTGCAGCAGCAAAATAAGTTTGCCAATTGTGAAGGAAAGAGTCAAATGACGGCTGTCATTTGACTCTTTCCTTTTACAAATCCAGGGTCGAAATAGTTGTTCGTTTATGGCATACTAAAGTAAGTAGGGAAAGATAACGGATACATAAAGAAGGAGCTAAAAAAATGAATGTTATGATGCAAAAAGTACACGGGTCAGAAAATGATTTCTTTTTATTGGATGAAACACAGTTTGAGCGTTCTTTAACCGCTGAGGAAATTGAGCAATTGCGCATCCAGTTATGTTCGCGGGAAACAGGATTATTGGCGGGAGCAGATGGGTTACTTTTGGTAGGGGAAGGGACTCACGGCACGTCCAATGCTAGAATGCGAGTGATTAACAGCGATGGTAGTGAAGCAAGCATGTGCGGGAACGGCTTGCGTACGGTTGCCCGTTATTTAGCTGAAAAAAACCAAGAAAAATCATTTACAGTTGAAACAATGTTTGCAGATTTGAAAGTACGTCAAGCCCCCAATTTAGCTGAAGAAGTAGCGACTTACCAAGTGGAAATTTCACCAGTAAGTTTTGAAGCAGTCACTATCCCAATGCATTTAGGGGTCCAAACATTAATTGATGAAATCGTACCAGCCTTATCTAACACCATTCGCTTTACAGCGGTAGCAGTGCCTAATCCGCACCTTGTAGCATTTGTGGATCATGAAACCTTAAATGGTCCAGAATTTGAACGAATCGCTACCTATGTAAATAATGAAAATCCATATTTTCCAGAAGGGATAAATGTGAGTTTTGTTGAAATTCTTGGCAAAAATCAACTATTTGTTCGAACGTATGAACGTGGTGTAGGTTTTACAAGTGCTTGTGGGACAGCTATGTGCGCAAGTAGTTTACTTTATACGTTATTGAAAGATGGTGTTTTTTATGAAGAAATAACCGTCAAAAATGCTGGAGGTATGGTGAAAACAGTCGTCCACGAAACGTCTGATGGCAGTTATTGGATGGAATTAATTGGGAATGCCACGATTACGCATTTGATTGAAGGATCACTGACTGATTTACTAAATGGTGCATTTGAGAAAATAACTATTACTGAAACGAATGAACAGAAACATTATCAAGAATTTCTGCAAACACTTTCTCAAAAATAACAATTGTTCCTTGATAAAGCACTCTTTTATTTTACAATTGTGTTAAGTTCTTGTTCCAAAAAATAAAAAATATTGCTTGAATAAGCAAACTATGAGAAAATAAAGGGCATGAATTAAGAATTATTCTTAGATAAACGAGGAAGTGTCTTATGAAACTATGGAAAAAAGTAGTACTGGGCTTCTTGAGCGTCTTGCTAGTGGTAGTAGCTGGGGTATGTGCTTACGGGATTAAGATGTATTCAGATGCCAATTCAACAATTAATGGGATCTATCAATCAGTTAACCGTAAGTCCAATAAAGGAGCCACGGCCAATATTGATGCGCAAGAACCATTCTCTGTTCTTTTAATGGGGATTGACACAGGCGATTTAGGTCGAACAGAACAAGGTCGTTCAGATACTACAATGGTTGTAACCATCAACCCGAAAGAAAACAAGTCCACAATGATCAGTTTGGATAGAGATATTTTAACAGATATTGTTGGAAATGACACACAAGACAAATTGAACCATGCCTATGCATTTGGTGGCGCCGAAATGGCGATTAATACAGTCCAAGAATTACTGGATATTCCCATCCATCACTATGTATCCATCAATATGAAAGGGTTAAAAGACCTGATTGATGCGGTAGGCGGTATTGAAGTAGATAATACGATTGGTGAATTTACGTTGGACGGTATTACTGTTCCAGCAGGTAAAATCAAGTTAGATGGCACGACAGGTTTGGCTTATGCGCGGATGCGTCACGAAGATCCTGAAGGAGATGTGGGTCGTCAACGCCGCCAACGAGAAGTTGTTGAGAAAATTGTGCGCAAAGTCATGAGTTTTGATGGTGTTTCAAAATATCGAAAAATTCTTGATGCTGTTGAAGCCAATGTAAAAACAGACTTAACTTGGGATGACATGATGGACATCCAATCAAAATATTTGTCTGCCTTTAAAACAATTGACTCTGAACAATTACAAGGATACAGTGCAACTATTGATGATATTTATTATCAAGTCCTAGATCCAAATAGTTTATACAAAACACAAACAACACTTAGAAAACAACTTGGTTTAAAAGAACATGCTTCTGAACGTGAAAAAGATTTAGCCTTTTATAATCAGTTTAGCTATGCTGTTACAGATACTGCACTGATTGGTGAATCTGGTGATTCAAGTGCCAATAGCTCTACTAGTTCGAGTAGCACAGCGGACACCACAGCCGGTCAAACAGAATACAACGGCAATACGCAACAAGCAGCAGAAGGAGCCTACGATCCGAATACGTACGTTGACCCAAATACGTACACAGATCCAAACGCTTATGCTGATCCAAATACGTATGTGGATCCCAACGCACCACAATATTAATCTGTTAAACAAGCTCGAAAACTTCTATTTCTGATGGAAATAGAAGTTTTTTTCTTTTATTCTAGAAATTTTTTTCAGAAGGTGTTATAATTGGACTATACCAAAATAAACCGTAAGGAGCGTGTCAAAATGCAAATTATCCGTGTAGCAAATGCAGAAGAAGGCGGCAAAAAAGCGTTTGAATTAATTAAAGAAGGTATGAACAATGGTGCGAAAGTTTTAGGCTTAGCAACAGGTAGTACACCAGAAACATTATATAAAGAAATGACAGCAAGTGATATCGACTTTACAGAAATGACTTCTGTAAACTTAGATGAATATGTTGGTTTAGGTGGCGAAGATGAGCAAAGTTACCGTTATTTCATGAACAAACACTTATTCGACAAAAAACCATTTAAAGAAACATTTGTACCAAATGGTAAAGCAGAAGATTTAGATGCTGCTTCCGCAGAATATGAAAAAATTATCGATGCACATCCAGTAGATATCCAAATCTTAGGTATTGGTCAAAATGGACACATTGGTTTCAACGAACCAGGCACACCTCTAGATAGCTTAACACATGTCGTTGAGTTGACTGAATCAACAATCAACGCAAACAAACGTTATTTTGACAAAGTAGAAGATGTCCCAACACGTGCTGTTTCTATGGGGATTGGCTCAATCATGAAAGGTAAAAAAATGATTTTAATGGCTTATGGCGAAGCAAAAGCAGAGGCCATTAAAGGAATGATTGACGGACCAGTAACAACAGACATGCCAGCAAGTGCATTACAAAACCATCAAGATGTTGTTGTAATCATTGATGATGCAGCTGCAAGTAAATTATAATCGTTGATGAAAAAGAACTTGAAACATAAGGATTTCCTTATGTTTCAAGTTCTTTTTTTGTTATACTGGAAGTAATAGAAGAAGAGGTGAAAAGGATGTTACAGCTAACAATTCCAGAAATTATTTTACGGTTAGTCCTAGCGATGGTGATGGGTGGCGCAATTGGTTTTGAAAGACAATATAAGAATCGCCCAGCAGGGATGCGCACTCACATTTTAGTTTGTATGGGCGCGGCTATTATTGCGTTAATTCAGTCGCAAATTGCAATCAATGCATTGAAAGATGCGTTAGCTAATCCGGCTTTGACGGGGGTCATTCGTTCAGATCAAGCAAGGTTGATTGCACAAGTTGTAAGTGGAATCGGCTTTTTAGGTGCTGGAACCATCATTGTAACGAAACAAAGTGTCACCGGATTGACGACAGCAGCGTCACTATGGACCGTTGCTGGTTTAGGGATCGCGGTGGGCATGGGCTACTATACGATTGCCTTAACAAGTTTTATCGGTGTATTATTTGCCTTAACCATTGTCAAACGAATTATTCACGTACCAACAATCAAAAAATTAGAAATTCGCTATCAACATAAACAAGAAACCAAAGAATTTATTAATCAGTATTTTGAAGAAAAACATATTGAAATTTATGATGTGAATTTCAATGTTTCTTGGGTGGATGATACAAAAATCTATACGAATATCTATACTATTGATTTACCTAAAGGCCTAACGTATGCCGATGTTATCGAAGATCTATCTGTTTCAAATAATGTAACAAAATTACGATTGATTAATGTGTAGAAACATCTATTTATAATTAATGACAACCGCTATAAGTTAAAATGCTTATGGCGGTTTTCTTCTAGGACCTAGGACTGATTTTTTAAGTTTAATATTTCAAAAAGATTACAAAAGAGTTATGATTGTATTACGAGTTAGAAAGAAAGGTGATAAGTAAGATGAATAAAAAAAATAAATTTCTTAGTATTATTGTTGTTGTCGTTGTGATTATTGGTGCATTTGTGATGAAAGCTTATAATCAATTGATTACTTTAGATAATAAAGTCGAAGCAGAATGGTCACAAGTAGAGAATGTAATGCAAAGACGTGCTGATTTAATTCCTAATCTTGTCAGTAGTGTTCAAGGCAGTATGACTCAAGAAAAAGAAGTTTTAAAAGAAATAACGGAAGCACGTAAAGCATACGCAGGAGCAAAATCTTCTTCTGAAAAAGGGCAAGCAAATGAGCAAATTGAAAAAGGATTAGGTAATTTTGTTACAGTATTGAATGAAGATTACCCAAAGTTAGCTTCTTCTGAAAATGTCAAAACCTTAATGACTCAATTAGAAGGATCTGAAAATCGAATTTCTGTTGAACGCCGTAACTATATACAAGCTGTTGAAACATATAACCAACAGATTTCAAAATTCCCTGATAAAATAATTGCAAAACTTTTAGGATTTGAGAAGAAAACTAACTATGTTGCGACAGAGCAGGGAAAAGAAGTGCCGCAAGTGGAATTTAAATAAAAAATTTGTAGAAAATTTGGGTTAAAAAGAAAGAAGTGAGGAAGGTTGGATAAAAAAGTCGAAAAAATTCAAGAAAAAGTTCGTTTGTTTTATAAAAAGCATCAGCGGAATACAACGATTGTTGTGGTAATTAGTTTGAGTATGATTTTAATATTAGGAATGGCTGCTTGGTATGAAGGAAAGGGAATCTCTTATGAAGCAAAACAAACTGCACTGAGAGAGAAGCAACATGCCTTACAAAAAAAGAGAGACGATATCTTAGCAGGGAAAATGACTGAAGCGTCAACCCAGACAACAATAAATAACTTTTCTAAACAAGAAATAACTGGTGAAAATGAATTAGTGACAATTACTGGAACGAATGGGCAGTTGAACATTAATGATGCTAATATCTATGTTTCAGATAATGCAGGTATTGTCTCAAATCAACTTAAACAGAAAATGTTTCAATTGAATCAACAATTGTTGGAAAATGCGAATGGCGCACAATTTATGCTTATTACCGTTCCTGCGTTACCTAGTGGGGAATCTGTTGAATCTTACAGCAATAAGATTGCTAATCAATTAGGTGTAGGGGATCGTGAAAAAAATAATGGTGTGGTTTTTCTAATGGCAATTGAGGATCGCGAGTCTCGCTTGGAAGTTGGATATGGCTTAGAGAGTATTTTAACGGATAGCTATGCGGATGATATTATTAATAATGAAGAAGTAAAAGAGGCTTTTAGAGACGAGGATTATAATACAGGTCTCAATAAAATTATTGATCAAGTATCGGCTGCAATCAATTCAAAAACCGCACAAGTGGATAATGAATTAACAAATATACAAACAGAGTTAAACACTAACACAACGAAAAGAAATGTTCTTTTAATGGCAAGTATTGCTGGGATGCTCATTTGTGCTGTTTATATTTTACAAATTTTAAGAACAAGAAAACTTGTTAAAAAAATGTATCAAGATTATTTGAATTGTTTACCAACAAAGGCTGTCCTAAATAACTCAGAACAGACAAAGAAAGTATTAAATAAGATGAAAAAGACTTCTTTTTATTGTTTATATCTTAATGGAGCAACGTTATTTGCCACGAAAGGGAAAATAAGACGTGCCACTAAGCGTGGTTCTTTACTAAGTATATATCCAAATGCAAAAAAACAATCTTTTGGGCGTTTATTAGTAGGAGATACTTTATATAGTTATGATGGTAGTGTTTTGACGTATGCTTATTTAAACTCACAATACAATCCGTCTAATCATAGTAGTTCTGGTAGCGGCAGTGGTGGTTCATTCGGTGGCGGCTCATTCGGCGGTGGCGGCGCCTCAGGAAGTTGGTAAAATAAAAAGCTAGAAACGTTGATCGTTTCTAGCTTTTTGCTATTTATCTAAACCGTAAAGATAGTCATCATCTTTCATGGCTTCAACTGTTCCTAGTAAATAGCCATTTCCTACTTGGGAGAAGAAGTCATGGTTGCTAGTTCCTGTCGAAATACCATTCATTACAATCGGGTTCACATCATTGGCTGTATCCGCAAATAAGGAATCCATACCTAAGTTCATTAAAGCTTTGTTGGCGTTGTAACGTAAAAAGGTTTTTACTTCTTCGGTCCAACCTAAGTCATCATATAATTCTTCTGTATAACGTTCTTCGTTTTCGTACAATTCGTAAAGTAAATTATACATCCAGTCTTTTAGTTTATCTTGCTCATCTTCTGGTAATTCATTAAATCCTAATTGGAATTTATAGCCAATATACGTGCCGTGCACTGATTCATCACGGATAATCAATTTAATAATTTCAGCGACGTTCGCTAGTTTATTGTTTCCTAAATAGTAAAGAGGAGTGTAAAACCCAGAATAGAATAAAAACGTTTCTAAAAATACACTAGCAATTTTTTTCTCTAACGGAGTACCGTTTTTATAAATTTCGTTAATCCGTTCTGCTTTATATTGCAGATGTTTGTTGGTATTTGTCCACTCAAAAATATCATCAATCTCTTTTTTTGTATTTAATGTACTGAAGATAGAAGAATAACTTTTGGCATGGACAGATTCCATGAATTGGATGTTATTTAAGACGGCTTCTTCATGAGGCGTCCGCACATCATTTCTCAGTTGATCCATGCCGCTTTCTGATTGAACAGTATCTAATAAAGTTAAACCGCCAAAAACGTAGCCGACAGTAGTTTTTTCTAAATCGGAAAGAGTCCGCCAATCATCTAAGTCATTGGATAACGGAATCCGTGTATCTAACCAAAATTGTTCGGTTAATTTTTCCCAAGTGGATTTATCAATGACGTCTTCAATGGCGTTCCAGTTAATTGCTTCATAATACGTTGCCATGGTTATTCCTCCTGTATGCTGGGACAGCAGTCTGTTTGACTAGTTGTCTCGTTTCTTCGCTTAAAACGTTCTACAGAGTCCAAATAGGAGCGTGCAGCCGTTCTTCTTTGTCCAGTATATCTGAAAATGTCCTGTTTAAAAAGAGAACATTCCTAAAAAATAAGACGCTCAAGCAGAACGCCTTATTTAAGTGCTTTTCATTAAATCACGCAAGACTCACATTGATTGCTGCCAATTTCTTCAGCATCATCTGTAAATGTACGAATATAGTAAATTGATTTAATCCCTTTGTTGAACGCATAATGACGTAAAATGTTCAAGTCACGGGTTGTTTGTTTTGGTGTTTCTTTCCATTCATACAAGCCTTCAGGGATTTCTGAACGCATAAACAAGGTTAAACTCATTCCTTGATCAACGTGTTGTTGCGCTGTTGCGTAGACATCAATTACTTTGCGCATATCCATGTCGTAAGCAGAAGTATAGTAAGGGATTGTATCATTAGCTAAATAAGGCGCTGGATAGTAAATCTTACCAATTTTCTTCTCTTGACGTTCTTCAATCATGCGAGTAATTGGATGAATGCTGGCACTAGTATCATTAATATATGAAATTGAACCATTTGGCGCTACGGCTAAACGATTTTGATGATAAAGACCATCTTTTTTCACAGCATCGCGTAACGCAGCCCAATCTTCAGCCGTTGGAATCTGAATGTCTTTAAAAATTTCTTTCACTTTATCAAATTTTGGTGTAAAGTTGCCTTCAATATATTTATCGAAGTAAGCACCAGAAGCATAATCTGATTTTTCAAAATTATGGAAGACTTGGTTACGTTCTTTCGCAATTTGGTTACTTTCCATTAAAGTCCAGTAATTTAATAACATGAAATAAATGTCTGTAAAGTCTAATGATTCTTCAGAGCCGTATTCCATATGATTTTTAGCGAAGAAGGTGTGTAAGCCCATTGCGCCTAGTCCGATTGTATGGCTTAAACGATTTCCATTTTGGATAGTTGGCACGACATCAATTTCAGAAGCATCTGTTACAAAAGTTAACGCACGCGTCATAGCGCGGACAGATTTTCCAAAGTCAGGACTTTCCATTAAATTAACAATGTTAGTTGAACCTAAGTTACAACTAATATCTGTTCCTAAAACTTCATATTCTTGTTTCCCATTAATAACAGAAGGCGTTTGAACTTGAAGAATTTCAGAACATAAGTTACTCATGATAATCTTGCCATCAATCGGATTGTTTTTGTTAGCTGTATCAATATTGATGATATAAGGATAGCCAGATTCTTGTTGTAATTTAGAAATTTCATTTTCTAAGTCACGGGCTTTAATTTTACGTTTACGTATGTTTGGATTGGCCACTAGGTTATCATATTCTTTGGTAATATCTACATAGGAATAAGGCACACCATATTCACGTTCCACACTATAAGGACTAAATAAATACATATCTTCGTTGTTACGTGTTAATTCGTAAAATTTATCTGGAACAATAACACCAAGAGACAACGTTTTTACACGGATTTTTTCATCAGCGTTTTCTTTTTTAGCAGATAAGAACATTTCAATATCTGGATGGAAGACATTTAGATAAACCACACCAGCACCTTGACGTTGACCTAGTTGGTTAGAGTAGCTAAAGCTATCTTCAAATAATTTCATAACAGGGACAACACCACTTGCTGCGCCATCATAACCTTTGATTGGTGCGCCCGCTTCACGTAAGTTGGAAAGAGTAATTCCTACGCCGCCGCCGATTCGTGATAATTGAAGGGCAGAATTAATTGAACGCCCAATGCTGTTCATATCATCTGTTACTTGAACTAAGAAACAAGAAACCAATTCACCTCGACGTTTACGCCCAGCGTTTAAGAAAGAAGGTGTGGCTGGTTGATACCGTTGATGGATCATTTCATCCGCCAATGTTAAAGCCAACTCTTCATCGCCATCCGCAAAATACAAGGCATTAAAGGCAACCCGATCTTCATATGTTTCTAAATACTCTGTTCCGGCGTTGTTCTTTAAAGCGTATTGAGAATAAAATTTATAAGCCGCCATGAAAGACTTGAATTGGAAATGTTGTTCATCTAAGAAAGCATATAATTTTTCAATAAAGTCCATTGAATATTTTTCGATGAATTCAGTTTCAATAAAATCTTCTTTCATTAAAAAGTTGATTTTTTCTTCAGCAGAGCTGAATTTACGTGTATTCGGTTCTACATTTTCTTTAAAGAAGGCTGCGAGTGCTTCTTTATCTTTATTTAAAGGGATTTGACCATCAACAGGACGGTTAATCTCGTTATTCAGTTTGAAATAGCTGACATCTTTAATTTCTTTTAGACTCAATTTCTTCCACTACTTTCTTAAAGGTCTCCACGTCTTCGTCTGTTCCGCTAAACTCAAAGGAGTATAGAAGCGGAACGTGATAATCGCGGGCAATATCTTTGGCGGTATAGACAAATAATTCAGCAAAATTACGGTTGCCCCCACCAGCTACACCAACTAACAGTTCTTGGTTACTTTTATAATCAAGAAAGTCATTCACTACCTCTGTAATTTCTGCATCATAGGTAGGAATGACAAGAATAAAAGGCTCATTTATTTCAAAAAAAGGATTCGCTGGCTCAAGTTCATAAGCAGGCAAATCCAATTTTTTAATAAAGCGCCTTGTTTGACCGGTGACTGAAAAATAAACAAGTTTCATCTTAGCTAGCCAATTGTTTTAATTGGTCTGGACGGAAGCCAACAACGGTTGTTGCTTCAGATGTGATTACCGGTACGCTTTGGAACCCTTGTTCTTTTAACCAGTCGATAGCATCTGGTTGTGCGTCGATATTGATTTCTTCAAAAGCGATGTTATTTTCACTTAGGAAACGTTTCGCCATTTTACATTGGATACAGTTATTTTTTGAAAAGATTTTTACGTTCATTGAAAGTTCCTCCTCTTTTTTTCTACATAGACTAGTATAAATCTATGTAGAAAAAAGTCAACACTTTAACACTATATATTGTGGTGCGTTTTTCTCATAATACTAGTTTTTGTGTTTTTGAAAGAAAAATGAAAACACGTGAATCCTCGTTTTTAGGAGAAAAAACACATTGGTCAGTGTTTGACAAACAAAAAAATTAAAATTTTGAAAGAGAACATTTAGTGAAAAAACACTAAATGTTGTGTTGACATTTGAGTTAGGCACAAGAAGAAAAAATAAGCGGATTTGTTATTGAATGAGTGGGATTTTACAGTAGCTAGTAACATAAAAAACAAGTGCTGACTTTTTTTCAAAAATAGTAACCTGAAAAAAGTGTCTCTATATAGAAGGAAAATAGAAGAAAACAGGAGATACATCCAGAAATTCATTGACTTTCCGTGTAAGCAAGCGTATTCTTTTAATTGAGAACGATTCTCATTTTCGTTTGAAACTTTTTCACATGGAGGAAAGTAAATGATTACGTTAGCGCAGGCAGAAGTTGGGAAAGTCTATACAGTCGAAAGCGTCCAAGCAGATATTCAGACAAAGAAACATCTGAACAATTTAGGTGTCGTTGCAGGCCAAGCAGTTGTCCTTGTCAATTATCAGAATCAAAATGGTATTGTTTTATTACATAATAGTCGAATTGCGCTGACAGATACGATTTTACAAGCGATTCATGTGGAGGAGCGCTCGGCGAATGAGAAAGTTTGGGTCTCCTTGGATACCTTAAAAGTTGGAGAACGCGCTACAATAGTAGGGATCCACGGACAAGGAGCGGTGAAACGTCGGTTGATGGACATGGGCTTAACAAAAGGAACAGTAATTTTTATTCGCAAAGTAGCTCCTTTAGCTGATCCAATTGAAATCAATGTACGTGGCTACGAACTAACGTTACGAAAAAGTGAAGCGGAACTAATCTTGGTTGAAAAGGAGGAAAGCGAATGACTCAGCAAATTGCACTAGCCGGCAACCCTAATAGCGGTAAAACGACAACGTTCAATATGTTAACAGGAGCCAACCAATATGTTGGAAACTGGCCAGGGGTGACTGTGGAACGCAAAGAGGGGGTGGCAAAGAAAGATAAGACACTCATTATTCAAGATTTGCCAGGGATTTACTCTCTTTCTCCTTATACGCCTGAAGAAATTGTGGCACGAGATTATCTTTTGGAGGACCAACCTTCAGTGATTTTGAATATTCTCGATGTGACCAATTTGGAACGGAATCTTTATTTAACAACACAATTAATTGAAACTGGATTACCGGTTGTTTGTGCGTTAAATATGATGGATTTGTTGGAAAAAAACGGCCAAACATTGAATAGTGAAAAGTTAAGTTATGGCTTAGGCGTGCCTGTTGTTGAGATTAGTGCTTTGAAGAATCGTGGGTTGGATCATGCTTTAAAACAAAGTAAGCAGCGAGCGAATGCCATAGAGACAGAGGTTATTTATCCTTCTTATGATAATCGCTTAGAAGCAGCACTTGCTGAAATTGTTGATATTTTAGGGAATACTGTTCCTGAAACGCAACAGCGTTGGTATAGTTTAAAACTTTTTGAACGAGATGTTCGAACCAAAGAGCAATTATTATTGAGTTCTTTTCAAGAAAAAGAAATTGAAGAAGTCATTCAAATTACTGAAAAAATCTTTCAAGATGAAAGTGAAGCGATTATCATTAATGAACGCTATGCCTTTATTGCTCGATTAATTGCTTTGTGTGCGACGAAAAAAACAGAAATGACATTTACTCACAGTGATAAGATTGACCGAGTGGTAACCAATCGGTGGTTGGCGTTGCCAATCTTTGCGTTTGTGATGTGGTTGGTCTATTACTTATCTATTCAAACGGTTGGTACAATGGGGACAGACTGGTTAAATGATGTCTTTTTTGGGGAATGGGTTCCTCAATTTGTGGGAAATTGGTTGGCGCAATGGCAAGTAGCGCCATGGATGCAAAGTTTAATTTTAGATGGGATCATTGCAGGTGTTGGGGCGGTGTTAGGATTTTTACCACAACTGGCCGTCCTGTTTTTATGTTTAGGTTTTTTAGAAGATTGTGGCTATATGGCCCGGATTGCCTTTGTCATGGATCGCTTGTTTCGGAAATTCGGCCTATCTGGTAAGTCGTTTATTCCAATGTTAATTGCGACAGGTTGTGGGGTCCCAGGCGTGATGGCTAGTCGAACGATTGAAAACGAACGCGATCGGCGAATGACTATTATGGTCACGACTTTTATGCCATGTTCAGCGAAGTTGCCAATTATCGCTCTGATTGCAGGTGCATTTTTTCCTAACCAAAGTTGGGTCTCGCCCTCTGCTTATTTCTTAGGGGTTGCTTCCATTGTGTTATCAGGAATTGCTTTAAAAAAGACCAAGCATTTTTCGGGAGATCCAGCACCATTCATTATGGAACTTCCCGCCTATCATTTGCCACAGCTTAGAAGTGTGGTTCGGCATGCCTATGAACGATGTCGCTCATTTGTAAAAAAAGCAGGTACGATTATTTTTGTTTCCAGTATTCTCATTTGGTTCATGTCACATTATTCTGTGACGTTTCAACCCGTTCCAGAAAGTCAAAGTATTCTAGCATTTCTAGGTAAAGGGTTGGCGGTGCTATTTATCCCATTAGGCTGGGGTAATTGGCAAGGGGCAGTTGCCACAATTACAGGATTGATAGCGAAAGAAAATATTATTGGTACCTTAGGTATTTTATTTGGCAATGTGAAAGATGTTTCTGAAAACGGGGTAGAAGTCTGGGGCGCACTGCAACACACCTTTACGCCAGTCGCGGCCTATTCGTTCTTAACTTTTAACTTATTATGTGCACCTTGTTTTGCTGCAATTGGCGCAATTCGTCGTGAAATGGGAGACCTCAAATGGACATTAGGAGCCATTGGTTATCAATGCGGTTTGGCTTATATGGTCAGTTTTGTGATTTATCAATTAGGCCATGTGTTAGTCGAAAAAGGCACACTAACTCTGGGGACTTTTTTAGCGATGGGTGTTGTTTTAGCTGGATTTTATTTCCTTATAAGAAAACCAAAGCCAGGCAAAGAAAGTGTCCAAGCAATCACTTCTTTAGAAAGAGGGTAATAACGGATGGCAACAATTATTTTATCCATTTTAATTTTTGGAACAGCAGGAATCATCACCTATCGACGAATCAAAAAAGGGGAAAGTTGTGAAGATTGTCAAACAGCTTGTCCTGTAAAAAAAGAACAATCTTCACAAGAATAACAACTGAAAAAAATTCCCTCTTGTATAAATAATAGCGGAGTGCTACAATATTGAGGTAGCTGAAAAGCCATTTTATACAACGGGGGCATAGCTCAGTTGGTTAGAGCATCTGACTCTTAATCAGAGGGTCTAGGGTTCGAATCCCTATGCCCCCATTGGGTGCCAAACCCACGAGAACGGTATTCTGTCGGCGTCTTAGGACGTTTCGAAGACGGAGTACGCGTTCTCTTTTTTTGCTCTTTGTCAAATAATGTTGGTAAAGAGAAATTGTAGAATCCTGTCGAGTCCAGAGGAGAAAATCCTCTGGAATTTTTTGTATAGATTGAAAGAGGTCGGTACAGAAGTATTTAACTCCGCGAACCACGTAGGTACTGTTCAACACTCCTAAAGGCTCAAATACATCGAGTAATCGCAGATGTCATTTATTTGCTAAATAGTGTTTCTCAGCACTTAAGAAGGCTAAACTGCGACGAATGCTCACATGAGAAAGCCAATAAGAAGGAATTTCCGAAAATTGTCATAAAACACAACGAGGAACGAGTTGATGTTGCATGATACACTACATTCCGTTTCGTTCGTATCAATTTCTACGCATGGAACATGCTAGAATTGAAGGACCCGGTGTTCTATAATGTTTGGAGACCAGGTAGGTATTGTTCATCATCGAAACACTACGTTCTTCGTGATTTTCAACACTTGGAAGGATTAAGATACACCGAACGCTTGTGTGAGAAAGTCAATTTCGGCTTATTGTTTTCTCGCCAAAGGCTCGTCACAGTTTTATCCTTGTAAGTTCCGAAGGACCTTCACCAAGTAGGTACGATGATTTCATCTGTTCATGCTTCACAGTGAAACATCGCAACTCTTAGAGCTGTAGCTCTTTTGAAGGCTGTACTGTGACGAGACGTATGTCGAGAAAACACCTTAGAAGTTGTTGAGATCGAAGCAACGCGTAGTGTTGCTTCTGCTCCCGCCGTTTATCAATTTTTAAGCCTGGGACAAAAATCCAAAATGCTTTTTGTCCCAAGCTCTCAGGATAGCTTCTAGCGAGGGATTAAAAAGCCTTCCAAATTGTTAACATGTATGGATCATATTCATATGCTAGTATGCATTTCTCCGAAATTAAGTGTCTCTCAATTCATTGGGATTTAAAAGGAAAAGGTAGCTTAATTATATTTGATAGGCATAGTAAAATATCGTTATGGAAATAGAAAATTCTGGTGTCGCGGTTACTACGTGGATACAGTAGGAATAAATAAAAAGTAGATAGAAGAATATATTCGTAATCAACTTCGTGAAGATTACGTAGCTGCTCAGCTAACGGTGTTTGAAGAAGTAGATCCGTTCACAGGACAAAAAATTATAAAAAATGAAATAGCTCCATTAATGAGCTGTAAGTAAATGTGGTGCGGAAGGGAACTTTTTCGGTAAGCCTTTTAGGTTTAGGCCGGTAATAGTGGATTACAGCCGCAGAACAAACTACCCGTTCACACGGGTGGTTTTGATTATGGTTATTATGTTACTAGGCACTTACCCTGAAAGATGGAATGATCCCAACAAAACGGCTTATGTCATTATTTATGAATATCATTATCGGTTCCGTTAATTTCTAAATCCCAAAAGGCAAGTAGTTCTACTTTATGCTGCGTGCTTTCTTGTATTTGCTCAATTAAATAAGCTGGTAAAGTAAGTGAAATCCAATGTTGATCAGAAAAAAAAGATAGACATTTAAAGTTTTTGAAATGAACAAATTCAGAAACCCAAATATTTTTATGACAGGTAACGGACTTTACTGAAAAAAATGATAATGGCAGTGTTAAACCAGTTAGTACTGCTTTAGACAGACTTTCTTTTATTGTCCATAATAAAACACTATATTGTAATCTTTGGTTTTGCTTATCTAATTGGTCAACAATATTTTTTTCATGATTTTCTATGTTTGAGTAAAGGGTATTTTCTTTTTGTTTTGAAACCAGTTCTATATCTACACCGGCACAAATTGATGCTGGAAATGCCAGTGCGATTGTTGCATTTTTTGTATGGGACAGCGAGACTCCCTGCATGCTGAATTGTTCATACTGAATAATAGGCTGAGAGAAACAACCAACTAGAATTTCTAATTTTTGAAGATTTGATTCATTCAACAAGAGAGAAACAGCAGTTTTTGCTGCATATCTACCTATTTGATAGGTCATTTTTCTGTTGAGATTACGATAACTATTACAAATATGTTGTTCGCGCTCGCTAAGAAAAGCGATAGGAAATTTAAAATCATTTGATTCAAATTTCCCATAAGAAATAATAAGCTTTTTTGGAACTGGGTTGGACTTCAATTTTAGTAAAAGAATGTGTGAGTTAAGCAATACTTTTTTCTCCTTGCTATTTTATGAATAGGTGTATCTCTAGACAAAATGATTTAAAAAGATTGTAGGCATCCATATTACCTATCATTTTATTCTATAACATTTAAAGTGTAAACATTACTAAAAAATTATCTATGGATTCATAACAATTTTCCGCTTTTACTTATTTAATTTACATTCCTGTTCCTTTAAACTATATACATGGTATTTCATTATTTGTAAATTTAAAATGATTTTATGAAGCGAGTACTAAATGATTTTATGAAGCGAGTACTAATATATGAGGAGGAAAAGTATGCAGAATCAGGTATATTTAATAAATAGTGATCAAGAGCAATTTAATATTTTTTTCCATCCTGAAACTTCTCGAATGATGAGAGTTTCTAAAGAACTGTCCGTAGATCAGATGACTAACGAACAGATAGATGAACTACTTAAACAATTTAAAAAGGAAAATAGTTCGGATGTAGCTGTAGAAAAAGTTCCAGGTAGAGGGACTGTTGCGTTGACATTTATGTCTGCTAGAACATGTAATCTCGGTTGTACATATTGCTTTGCAGGTGAGGGAGAGTATGGATCTGTATCGGATAAACCTGCATTTTTTACTAAAGAAAACTATATGAATGCAGTTAGATTTGCACTTGAAAATTATTCAGATGGCATCAAAAGTATGTGCTTTTTTGGTGGAGAGCCGATGATTAATTTTAGAGAAATCAAGTCATTTGTTAAGGAAGCACAAGATTTCTTTAAAAAAAATGATATGGAATTTCCACCAACATCTATTTGTACTAATCTAGTTGGAATTTCAAGTAAAGCAATAGAATTTCTAAAAGATAACAACATATTTATTGTTACAAGCTTGGATGGACCTAAAAAATTGAATGATCTTGCAAGGATTTATCAGGGAGATGGAAAGCTGAGTGTATATGACAATGTGGTAAAAGGAATAAATAGAATGAAAGAGCAAGGTGTTTCATATGTCTTACAAGCAACGATAAATAGAAATCATCTAGAGAATTATCAACAAGGTGATGGAGTTAAGTGGGCAAAAGCAATGGATGAGTTAGGGTGGGAAAATCTTGCTATAGTACCTGTAGATACAGCTGTAGAATCATTAGCTATTACTGGTGAACGCTTGCTATCAAATCTAGAAAGCTTTACTAGAGAAATCACGCAGTATTATATAGGAAAACTCTACAAAGGAGAAACAGATCAAATCCCTTCTGGAATTATTGCTCCACTCATTCAAATTGCTAAAGATCGTTCTTTAAGGGACTGTAATGCAGGACACTCGCTGTTTTTTGATACAAATATGCATATCTATCCATGTCAAATGTTTGTAAATGAAGAAAAATTTAATATGGGAAATATAGAAGAAGGATTGAATTATGAAAAAGCACATGGCATCGCCAATGTTAGTAGACAAGATGCACCTGAATGCCAGGCATGTTTTGCAAGAAAAATCTGCTCTGTATTTTGTAAGGGAATTCAATTTCAATCTCATGGAGATATGTACGTAGTTAGTTCACCAAGATGTACTTTTTCTAGAACGACCATTGAAGAATCTATTAAGACTTTAGCTACTATGGATAAAACATCAGCTGAATATAAACTTTTTTGGGATAGTTTTAAAAAAGTTTCAAAAAGGACTGGTAATTTTGGATACACAAAAACTTGACTTAGATAAATCAAAAGGGCTAGTCGTTGATGATGTTACTCTTATTAAAGATAAATCTATGAAAGATACTAAATATTTTTTGATAAGTGAAAAAAGAAGTAAATATATAAAACTTTCAAAGGAACAATATACTTTTTTTGAAGGTTTGATTCCTTTGCTTAAGAAAGAAAAAATTGAAGAAGTAAAAGAATTTTTACATGAAAATAGTACGATTAGCTACGAAAAAATGAGAACCATATTAAGTAAGCATAATTTGTGTACGTACCCAAATACAAATAGTCAAAGTAATATCGAGTTTGAGTTGAATAGTCGGAAACTATTTGAAATTCCTTTATTTGCTATTCAAAAAAGAATTGAGAGAGTGACTAAAGGCATATATTATTTAAATTTATTGTTGATAGCTGTAATGTTAATTGGATTTCCAATTATTATTATTAAATTTCCAGTTCAACTAATAGATTCTTACATAAGCCAGATAAATTTTTCAATTCTAAATGTGACTAAAGTAGATATTATTGTTATTTTATTTGCTGGAAGCGGATCACTTGTTTTTCACGAATTAGGTCATTTATTATCATCTAATTACTATAATGTTGGATGGAAAAGCTTAAACATTCGTTTGAAATGGGGATTTTCTCCAGTGATATATATTCGTTATTCAGATATGTATACGATCGATAGTTGGAAACGAGTTAAGATATTAGGTTTTGGTATGATAAATAACTGTATACTGATATTTTTCTCATTATGCTTATTTATCATTACAAATAATTGGTGGTTTGGTTATATAGCTCTTCTTAATATAGGGTATCTTTTTAGTAGTTTATTACCGCTATCAACGAGTGATGGATACCATATTTTTACAATCATATATGGTAGTGAAGGGACAAGATGGCAGTTATTGTTGCTTCTTGCAGGAGTAATAAAAAAAGAGACCTCAATTTTAAAAAAATTTCAAAACAAAAAAATGATTGGATTGTTTCTTTATTTTATTCTTTCATATGTTATTGGTATTGCAGGGATTTTTTCTATTATACGTATAACATTGAATTATCTAAACGTATTTGGTTTTAGTTCAACAGTACTAAGCATTTTCGTCTATGTAATGGCATTTATAAGTCTAATACAAGTACTTCTTTCTTTTAAGAAAGCATTAAAATCTTTTTGAAGACATTATGAAGGATGTGAGAAATATGTGGATATATATTCGAGAAAATTTAAAAAAAAATAGTAGTAAGTTTCTTTTCATCATATTGATATTTTTTGTAACAATGCTGCTATTGACATTTTCTTTAGGAGTTATTTATACAATAAACTACAGAATTGAAAATGAGTTAGCAGACTATTTATTAAAAAAAGACTTTAAAAATATGAAATTATTTTTACAATTAGGGACGGGAGTTCTTGTAGGTTTTTCTTTATTTATTATTTATAATACATACTCGATTGTTATTCAAGGGAGAAAGAAAGAATTCCAACTGCTATATAAGTTAGGTATGAAATACAAAAAAATTCAGCAGATTTTAAGTATTGAAAGCTTTCTGCTAAGTTCTGTTACAGCCGTTATTGGACTTTTCACAGGCATAGTGTTTTCAAGAGTATTTTTGTCTAATTATCAAGACATGAAGGTCGAACATATTCCAATTTATATTTATCTACTAGTTATTGTTTCTGCAATTTTATTTTTTATATGGTGCGGTTCAAAAAATCTAAAAAGTATGAATATCGAAGTAGAAAGTAAACAGAAAGAAGGCAGCACGTTTAAGTCTCAATCTACTATTAAAGAAAAATTTTTATTTAGAATTAAGTTAGCTTTAGGTATTATCCTTTTGATTGTTTCAATTGTTAGTGGATACACAACTATGAAAATAATTTTACTATTTACAGGTTTAATCTTGATTTTTGATCCGTTAATAGCAGGGACCTTGGCGTCTCTTCGTTTTTTGTCGCTCCGTTTTAACCGACTTTCTTTGTTCGTTGCTGTGGAAGAAAATTGCTGGAATATTAAAAGAATCAGCTCATTAATATCTACATTGGCCTTTTCAGTTATGCTTCTAGTAGGAATGTTAACCTTTTTTCATTCTGTCAAGGAAGCTGTTGTACAAAAGGTAGATGAGACCTATAGATTTGAACATATACTTGTGATGAATGAATTATCTGAGGTCAAAGAAGAAAAAGTTAAGGCTTATTTGCAGAACTTATATCCACATGCAACTTTTGAGATTGCTTTAAGTATGGAGATTGAAAAAGAAACTAATGAAAACACTTTGATTTTGACAGGCGTTTCTTCTAACTTCAAAAATATTCAAGTGTTAGAAATGGAAAAAGAGTTTAATATTAAAGATTTTGATTTAAATAATGATAGTTTGAATGTATTATTTCCGTCACAGTTAGCTGAAAAATCAAAGATCAAACGTAATCAAGTCATAGACTATTTCTTTGATAAAGACAAATCTATAAAAATTAGTCCGAAAGATTTTTATCAGCCATTGGATCTACAACAAGTGTTTACATCCAAATCTGCTTTAACAGAGTATTTATTTGGAAAGGATGTTAAAGGAATTTACAACACAATCTATTTGAATCGGCTGAGTGATGAAGAAATAAAAGAATTCACAAAGTATTTATCTATTGAAAATTATAACTTAATGAATATTGGTGATCTAAAAGATAAATACAAAAATCAAGCAATTAAACAAACTGAAATGATTGAAGCATTTATTTATGCGCTGATCTTTTTCAGTGGAGCAATCATATTAAATATGTTTATTCTTTCAATTAGTTCTAGACAAAGAATATACAAAGGATTGTTAATTATGGGGATGAAAAGAAAAGCTTTGCTAATCAGTATGTTAATAGAAATGTCTATTATCTATATTTTAGGTGTTGTTTTAGGTTGGCTTTTCGGGCTTACATTTGCTGAAGGTGGGATTAAGATGATGGAAGAAGTTATTGTATTCAAACCTGTCATTAATATTCCTTACTTGCAAGTATGTTCAATATTAGTTGTTATCTATTTGATACTTGTCTTGGGGATTATTTTAATTTCTAGAGTTATTTTAAAAGAAAAAAATAGGAAGTAAGAATCTGAATAGGAAGGTGAAAATATGATTGAACTAAAGTCTGTCGAAAAGGAATACGGAATAAATGGACACTCTCAGCAAGTTCTAAATGGTATAACAATTACTTTGGAGAAAGGTAATATTTATGCTTTAGTGGGACCGTCTGGCTCAGGTAAATCTACTTTGCTGAACATTATTGGCGGGTTAATTCATCCCACTAAAGGGGAAGTGAAAATAGGGGATAAGAACATCACAGAATTTAATAGTAATCAATTAGCTGAATTACGTACTAATGATATTGGATTCATTTTCCAAGATTTTAATTTGATTCCCTTTCTAAATGTAAAAGAAAACATTCTTTTCTCGCTTCGTTTAAAAGGTGAAAAGATTGAAAATCATTCAGATAATTATGAACAGCTAGTCAATTGGTTAGGAATTAAGAAGATTGAAGAAAAATATATAAATGAAATTTCTGGTGGTGAGCAACAACGTACGGCAATTGCCCGTTGTTTACTAATGGAACCTAAAATTATTTTGGCTGATGAACCTACAGGTAATTTAGATAAAAAAAATACAGATGCATTCTTGAAATTGATTCGAACGCTTCCATTTATGGAAAACAAGGTTTTCATTATTGTAACACATGATGAATCTGTAGAGCGATTCTGTGATCAAGTTTTTAAATTGGAAGAAGGACAAATCATAACTTAGGATATTTTAATTTTTTATGAAATATCAAAAAAAGAAGGAAGTAGGGATAAAAAATGTTTTTACATGATTTTGATTTCGAAGATTTGGACAGTATTGAAGAAGTTATTACACCAGGATTCGGACCATGTTTCTGTTGTTAAAGAGAGAAAGGAGAAACTGAGAATGAAATTTATTGATTTTGAAGATTTAGAAGAAATTGAAGAAGTTATCACTCCAGGGGCAGGAAGTGCTTTTTGCTGCTAATAAAACGGATATTTAATGAGAGGGGATAAATAATGAAAGAAAGATTCAGTATTATTGATTTTGAAGATTTGGAAGAAATTGAAGAGGTTACTACACCCGGAAGTGGTAGCGTAATGTGTTGCTAATTCTAAGGTGTAATAATAAAGTGCTGTTGGCTACAAGATGGCAATAAATCGTAAAGGAGGAGAACGGTGATGGAAGAAAAATTCAATATTATTGATTTTGAAGATTTAGAAGAAATCGAAGAAGTTATTACCCCAAATAAAGGTTCAGTAACTTGTTGCTAGAGATTTGAATTTTTGCGAGGGCTTAGGAGTGTTCTTCTTGGCCCTTTCAAAATTAAATGACGTATAAATTATTTTATAAATAGAGAAGAGAAGGTGAAGATGTTGGGAAATTTGAAAAGTGAGTTAACAAAAATGATTATCAGTCGTTGTAACATTTATGATCTTGATCAGGAAAATTATGATTACGACGCACCACTTTTTGGTGGAATGATTGAAGAACAAGAGATGACAGAAAATACAATGGATCTGGATTCTGTGGATGCATTGGAAGTTGTATCAGGGATCAAAGAAATGTACGGTGTATCTATTGATATTGATGAAAGCAGTGTTTTTTACAGTATAAGTAGTTTAGCTAAATACATACAAGAAAATACTGAGGAACAGTAATTAATGGATAAGACGGTCATTGAAATAAAAGGACTCTACACACTTCAGCCAAGATTTTCTGATTTCGATTCCTATGGTATTGCACATCATGGAAAATATTTATACTGGTTAGAGGAAGCACGTTTTGATTTCATTAGAAAATATTTTGGTGAAGATGAAGAGCACAGCATCCATATGTATAAATTTCCACTGACAAACCAATATTTAAAATATATTAAATCGTTTAAGCCGGAATGTACAGTAGCTATTCGTTACAATTTGAAAGGAGATTTAATTTCTAATAAGTTTCAATTTTTTTACAGATTATTCGATAATAAAAATCAACTTTGTTGTAAGGGGATGACTACGCATGTCTTATTAGATGATAAAGGAAATCTTGTAAAAGAACTTCCAGATGTGATCTCTGAACGGTTAATAAAAATCGATTTTACACAAAAAAATACTAAAGATGCTGAAGACTGATTAATTACGGTAACTACACATAATATGCAATTAAAGTGTAGGAATAAAGAGAGGGGGAATGAAGGTATGACAAATATTTTTATCAATAAGGCAGCGATAGTTATGAGTTCGCCCCCAAAAGAATCATGGAATGACTACTTGATGAACATTAAACAAATTGAAGTCGGTGAACTATCAAAAATAAGGAAATACCGAAGACTTGATCGGATGTCTTTGTTAGCTATAGCTGCAGGTCAAGGAAATATTTTGGGAGAGGTTGATCGTAGAAAAGTTGGAACTATATTCAATACGAGTTATGGGCCAGTAGATACAAACCTAAAATTTATTAAAAGTTACTTGGAAAAAGGAGTGGTAGGTGTTAGCCCCATTCAATTTTCGCATACTGTAAATAATGCTGCGTTGGGCCATTTTTGTCAAGTTTATCAACATACTGGACCAAGTACAATGTTATTGAATAGTAACTATCTCGCAATGTCCGCTCGCATGATAAAAAATGGCCGTGTCGATTCTATATTTACTTGTGGACTGGAACCACATAGTGAGATTCTAAAAAGAAGTTTTGCCCAAATCGATCAGCAGTTTTTAGAAAATGCCTCAACAATGTTTTTATCGACAGAACAAAAAAGTCAGTCAATCAGACTAGTTTCATATACCGAATATTATATAGGTCAGCATAATTATTTTACTGGTTTGCATCGTGAGTTCAGTCACTTACTTTTCAATTTTTTAGGAGAACTTTGTCAATGTTATGATCTTCAAAATAATTCGCTTCTCTCTTTTATATCTAACAATAGTATCGATGCAGAGCGACAAGAAGAAAAAGACGGGCTTAAAGAGTATTTTCAAGAGTCAGTAGAATATGTAAATACAAATTTAGAAATTTTTGAGGCTTTGGGAGGAAATTTAGGTGTGGTTTGTAATGTTGGAATTACTCAATTGTTAAAGTCAGATAAGACTAATTGTTGTGTAATTGTGGCCGATTATGATCTATCGGGAAATTGTAACTTGTTTTTACTCAGTAAAAGGTAGGGTGAGTAATATGTTTGAATCATTAAAAAATCAGATTGTATTAGTTACAGGAGGAAGCAGAGGTATTGGTCAGGCAGTTGTCAAAGAATTATGTAATCATGGAATGATTGTAGCTATGACCTATCTCTATTCTTCAAAAATTAATCAAGAGTTACAGGATTTCGAGGAGAAAAATCAGCTTTTTAGATATAAAATGGATATATCAAAACTAGATGATATAAAAGTTGTAGTAAATAAAATTGAAAAAGAACTTGGGGAAATTAAATTCTTAGTTAACAATGCGGGGATTGTAAAAGATAAGTATTCAATGATCATGGATGATTTTTCATGGAATTCTGTTATTGATACAAATCTATCTGGTCCTTTTAGAGTGACAAAAGTAGTTTTACCTGGAATGTATAGTTCCGGACAGCCATCCTCTATTGTGAATATTTCCTCAGTTTCAGGGTTAATAGGAACAGAAGGACAAAGTAATTATTGTGCTTCAAAACATGGATTGATTGGAATGACGAAAGCAATCGCAAAAGAAGTAGCAAGGAAAAATATTCGTGTAAATAGTATTGCTCCTGGGTATATTCAAACAGATATGCTAAATGCATCTATAGATAAAAAAAATTTAGAAAGACAGATTCCTCTTGGTCGTATTGGAGAGCCAGAAGAAATAGCAAAAATAGTTTTGTTTTTACTGAGTGATAGCTCTAGCTATATAACTGGAACTACAATTGTGGCGGATGGTGGTTTGACTTCATGAAAAAGAGAGGAGAAAATTAATTGGAATTTAGAGAATGTAGACTAGTGACCTTACATCGTATATTTAAGGAGATAGATCCAACAATTGAACTAACAAAGTCTTTTCTTTTTCTTGGAGGAATAAAAATTGCGTTGTACAAATTTCCTTTTCGCAAGAATGAATTAATTGGCTTGAATGGCTCTGGAGAAATGAATTCTCCTTATTTAAAATTTGAGTTGGAAATTATATATGAAACAATCGATAGTCAAACTTTTTTTTCTGAGTATTTTCAAAATAGAGAGAAATATTTATATATATTGCCATTATTAGGGGATTTTCTGGGTGTAGAAAAATATGACACAAGAAACATTTCAGTTACAGGGCAATCGTATTTAATGATTGATGATATGGACGAACAAAAAATCTATTTTGAATTTCAAGGGACGCAAGAATTTTAAATGAAGAGCATTCTTGAAGATGTAGCAAAAAAACAAGTATGGTTACTTAATGGCGAATTTTATGTATATAAAATATGTAAAAGGAAATTACAAGAAAATTTACTTTTAAGAAAAAAATTAGAAATAGCAGAAGAAGAGTTACTTTTAACTTGTCTCAATAATTATTTTTCAGAATTTGAATATATTTCTGAAGAGGGGTTAGTTAGAGTTGAAGGTATTCAAACTTTTGAACAAATTATAGATTACTTTAAAAAGTTAAAAATGGATATTAGTAAGTATAACAAAACAAAGAACAAGAATAACTATAGAAAATATATATATTTACAGATGTTACATATGCAAAAATTAATTTGTGGAGGCACGGATGCCTTTTTTCGGAATGAGTTTAAAACAATACTAGAAAAATATTATTTAAAGAATGATGATTCTGCAATTATAAAAAATAAATGGATAAATCTTGCTGCTCTGTGGAGAGATTTTGCCAGAAAACTTCAAAATAATATTTCTTATAATTTTATTATGAAGCAACCTGAAAAAGTAATAGATATGAGCATTGATTATTTGAAAAAAATAGCATTACTTGAAGTTGATGTTATGAAAGAGACTAATGCTTTTTTTATGAAGAAATAGGAGGCTATATGATTGTTACTATAATAAACGGAAGTCCACGAGGTGAAAAGGGACATACAGGAATGATGCTTAGAAGTTTTAAAGAAGGTGTTGTTGAGCGTGGAGGAATATGTCATTCGATTAACCTAAATAAGAATCAATTGAAAATGTGTACGGGTTGCTTTAGATGTTGGAATCAGCATAACGGCCAATGTGTACTAAAGGATCCAATGAATGAATATTTGAAGAGGATTCGTCAGTCAGATGTGCTAGTTTTAGGAACACCATTGTATTATGACAACGTTTCAGCTCTTTTAAAAATATTTTTGGAACGACTGTTGCCTTTACATAAGGGACAGCTTGTTGTTGCTTCTGACGGATTATATAAACATGCTGTGATTGAAAAAAATCCTGATTTAATTATAATGGCATCTTGTGATCTTCCAGAGAAAGAGCACTTTAGTATTGTGAGTGATTATGCGAAAAAAATAGCAAAAAATTTAGAAGTTGATATATTAGCTGAGATTTATAAAAGTCAAGCTCGGGCTTTTGATTTGAGTTTTAAAATTTTAACACAAAAATTGTTAGCCTTTAGAGAAAATCTACGCCTAGCTGGCTGTGAGTTAGTTGATACAGGAAAGATTAGTTCAGAAATTATTGAAAAGATATCAGAGGATATTTGTACAGTAAAAATATTTGTTGAAAGTGCAAATAATTTCAGTAAGAAGAATAGTCAAATTTATTTTAAACGGTGATACAAATGAAAGGAAGTTTAGGGGGAAGGATAACTTTGAATCAATTTATTACAGAAGTCTTACCACATCGAAGACCGTTTTTATTTGTAGATGAAATAATTGAGCAAGAGTATGAGAAGATAGTTATTGGTAAGAAAACTGTTAAGGAAGACGAATTTTGGGTTGAGGGACATTTTCCAGGAAATCCAGTATTTCCAGGGGTACTAATTTTAGAGACAATGGCTCAGGTTGGTGGGTTCTTATTTTTTGAAAGAAAACAGCAGCAAACTGCTAAGAGATCAACATTTTCCTATCTTACACGAGTAGATAATTTGAAACTTAAGCGCAAGGTAATTGTTAATGATGAAATAATTATAATTGCGAAGCTAATCAGCAAAGAAAAGCATCTAGCAAAAGTATTTGTACAAGCGAAAGTTAAAGACAAAAAAGTAGCTGAGGCAATAATTGGATATGCTTTTTTAGAAGTGCTTTAAAGAAAATAATGAATGGAGGAGTGAATTTGAAGAATAAAGTGGTTATTACTGGTATAGGAATAAATTGCTGTTTAGGAAAAAATAAGCAAATGATTATTGATGAGCTTAGAAAAGAAAATTATTTTAAGATGACATCATTAGCTGAGTTTGATGACCTTGGGGAAATGTATTGTGGTATCAATCACAATGTAGAAAAGGAAGAAGTAAAGACGATTTTCTCAATGGATAAATCTGAAAAAATGGCTCTTCATGCTATGAAAGAAGCTCTAGAGCATGCAAATTTAGTCTTAGATAATAATCTACGTCTTGCTGTATCTTTGGCAACATCGATTATGGGATCTGATTACTTAGAAAATTATGTAAAAGAAACAGAAAATTTATATTGGATTCTAAATAGTAAGGCTTGTCTTAGACGTGTTATTCAAACTATGGGAATTAGTGCGCCAATGTATACAACTAGCTCCGCCTGTGCTTCTGGAACAGCTGGCTTCGGGATTGCTGTGGACTTAATTGAATCAGGTGAGCGAGATGTCGTTATTTGTTGTGGAACAGATCATATTTCTGCTATTTCAATATATGGATTTAAATCCTTAGATGCTCTAAGCCTATCTCTTGCTAAGCCCTTTAGTGAGGAACGAGATGGGATTAACTTAGGGGAAGGGTGTTGTGTTTTAATTTTAGAAAATCAAACGTATGCGCAGAATAGAGGAGCAACCTCTTATGGAGAAGTAGTTGGTTATGGATTATCTAATGATGCCTATCATATGACAAGCCCGATACCGGATGGAACGGGGGCTTTATCTGCAATGATGCAAACGACTGAAAACAAGAATATTTCGAAAGACAATAGTTTATATATTAATGCTCATGGCACCGGAACGAAAGCTAATGACGTGATGGAGAGTAAGGCGATAGCTTCTTTTCTGTCAGAAACTGAATTAAAGTGTCATATATCTTCTACAAAATCTATGACAGGTCATTGTTTAGGAGCTGCTGGGGCAGTAGAGTTGGGACTTTCTTTGATTTATCAAATGAGTGAACTTAAGCCAATAACAGCAAACTCTGATGAAAGACTTTTAACAGAATTGTCTTCAATGAATGACCAAGGTTTCAACTATAAATATACATTGTCAAATTCTTTTGCCTTCGGTGGTAGCAACGCAAGTATTTTGATAAAAAATCTTCCAACAAAACAGGAGAAGTCAAATGAATACTAAATCTGTTTTGGAGAATTACAATTTATTCTTAGAATTTGAAAAACAAGCAAAGTTATTTCCTAAAAAAGTTGTTATACAAAATAGTGGTAAAGGGATTACAAATGAAGAGTTAACTGGACATGTCCAACAGATTGCCAGTGGATTGTGTGCTAAAGGATTAAAAAAAGGGGATGTAGTAGGTGTGATGCTTGAAAAAGGCGATTACTATCCTGCTGTTCTTTTGGCTTGTTTAAAGCTCGGATTAGTATTTTTACCGTTGGATGCTACGCATCCAGTTAATCGAATTAAGCAAATTGTAAATGTTTCAAAGGTGAGATTGATTGTTTCAAATAAAATTTTAAACAATGATTACATAGATTCCCTTATATATAGTTGCGAAGTGCTTTGTTCGCTGAAAGATAAATCAATTCTTATGCCAACGGTACAAATTGAGCAAGCGGATCCAGCTTATATTATTTATACCTCTGGAACAACTGGATATCCTAAAGGAATTATTGGTAATCATGCTGGGTTACATAATCTTGTTGAAGGGATGAGGAAAGTAATAAATCAAACAGATATTGAGACGGTAGGGGTATTTGCACCGACGATATTTGATCCATCCATAGCACAAATATTTTTTTCGCTATTAACAAGTAACAAACTGATATTTATTCAAGAAAAATTAAAACAAAATCCACTTAATTTACTTGAATTTATAAAGAGAAACAAAGTGGATGTCATTGATATAACGCCATGCTATCTACAGTTGATTTTGGATAGTTTACGTTTTAGCAAGTACTCATCTTTTTGTTTACCTACAATTATTAGTTGTGGAGAACCTTTACCACTTAAATTAGTAGATAACTTATATTCTTTTGATTCTATGAAAAATACAAGAATTTTCAATTTTTATGGACCAAGTGAGTGTTCTGTTTATTCGACGGTATTGGTTATTGACAAAAAAAAAGCTAAAAATATAGAAAAAATGTCTATTGGATACCCTTTAAGTGGTGTTAATATAGTTATTCTTAATGAGAAGGCAGAAGAATGTGAGTGTTTAGTTGAAGGTGAAATATGTATTTATGGGAAAAATATGTCAAATGGATATGTCGAAAAAGAACTTAGTGGACAGTATTTCGTTACTCACCCAATGTATCTTGATAGTCTCTTGTATAAAACTGGAGACAGAGGTTATAAAACAGAAGATGGCATGGTTTATTATATAGGAAGAAAAGATGATCAAATAAAAATACGAGGTTTTAGGATAGAGTTGAAAGAAATTGAATTAAAGTTAGAGGAAGTACCCCGAATTGATAGAGCGGTTGTTTTAAAAATTAATGATATTGGAAAGGACAAGTTGATAGCTTTTTATTTATCTAAGCAAAGAATATCAGAAAATAGAATACATAAGTACTTGAAGGGAAAGTTACCCGATTATATGATTCCGGATCATTATGTATCTGTTGAAGAGTTTCCATTAAATGCGAATGGCAAAATTATAAAGAAAGAACTTGTTAATTTTTACAATAAAATTAAGATAGATTATAAAGATAAAATCGTTTTACATGAAAGGACAAAAAAATTATTACAAGAAGTATCTTCAAATTTTTCAATTGATTTAGCATATGTAGATGAAGACTTCTCTAGCCAAGGGATTAATTCTTTAGATATGTATCGACTGTTGATGTATCTTCAAGCGGTATATGAAATAGATATACCTTTTGAATGTTTAGCAGAATACAATTCGGTAAAATCATTTTTGAATGATATAGATGATCAAATCAATAAAAAAAGTTCTAAAGAAATTTCTTTGAAAGTAACTGGTGCACCTGAGGAAGTAACAGCACTTCCATTTCAAAAATTCTTGTTAGAACTTGAAAAAAAGGAATTGAAGAAAAATCAGTTGCCAAATATTTCATCATATAATATGGTATTCAGTATTCGATTTAACAAATACATTGATCCTTCGATATTTAAAAGAGGCATTGAAAGGATTTTACAAAGACATGCTATATTTTCTTACTATTTTGAAAAAGATAATGTCAATAACAAGGTAAAGCTATTACGAAGTAAGCAGATAGCAAGTGGTTATTTAGAACTTCATGACTGTAAGTGTCTGAAGGATATACATTTGTTCAGTTATCTACAAGCTTTTTTTGATTTAAATACCCCATGTCTATATCAATTTTTGTTGTTTGAAGATACGAATGAGCAGCAAATGCTTGTATTGAATATTCACCATTGTATTTTTGATTATTATTCTTTGCATATTTTTTTATATGAGCTTTTTAACAGCGTGGAAAATACAATTATTTCTGAGGATACTGGTTACGTAAATTATATAGAAAGTCGTTCAAATCAAAAAAATCAACAAAGTATTGATTACTTGCTTGAATATTACAAAAATAGAAAAAAAGCTGTTCGTTTGATTGGTGATTTAGAAGATCAAAAAATAAAAGTATATAGCAATCACTCCTATAAAGAATACTCATTTTCATTTGGAGAAGAACTTTTGACAAAAGTCAAGAGAGCTTGTAAAGGAATGAGCTGTACAGAATATATGCTATTGTTTTCTGCGTTTGCGTTATTGATTTATCAGTACACTGGGAAAAAAGATTTTTCTGTGGGGACATTTCTTCCGGGACGTAAGGGAACACAGCATTATCGTTCTATTGGTTTGATGACTGAAATGCATGGTATTCGATTCAAATTGAGCAGACAGCAACAAATTAAAGAATTTGTCAAAGAGGTGAAAGAAAATATACTCAATCACTATCCGCATCAACAAATTAGTATGCAAGAAATTTTTCAATGTATGCCCTTTGACGAACTAGTAAAAGGTACACTGTTTGATATAGTATTCAACTACATGTCTTATCAGAAAATCGTAGTTGATGAATACGAATGTACAATTAGAGACCTTTCAGGGATAGCAGAGGGTCTACCCTTAGTATTTGTTATTTCACAATATGATAATGAACTAATTATTACTATTAAGTATAACCATAAAATGTATTCATCCCAGTATATTGAGCAATTAGTATCAGATTATGTCGTTATTCTGAAGAAAACATTGATCAATGGGAATTTAATGGTAGTTGATTTACAGCGAGAGTGAGAATAAAAGACAAACATAATTTTTAAGAATAGACCACGTAACAATTTTTTTGACTATACAAAGAATTTTTAGTTTAAGAATTACAAAGTGAGGGACAAATATGGTAAAAAAGCTGTTTGAATGATTTTATAGAAAATAGTGTATCAGAAGAAGTTATCTGTTTTGAATGTAAAAAAACTTTGATAAGAATATTATTAGAGAAGTACTATATTTGTGCTAATTGTGGAAAGCATTTGAAATTGATCCATATACACGAATTAAGCTATTAACAGATTTAAATAGCTTTGTTGAATTTTTTGACGATGTTCGAGAAAAAAATCAGTAAAGATTGCTGAGTATCAGATTAAATTGAATCAGGCAAGAGAAAAATCCGAACTCCAAGAAGCTGTTGTAACTGGAACTGCAAGAATAGAGGTGAAGAAATTAGCCTTAGCAACAATGAATGTTGATTTTTTAATGGGTACACTAGGATACGTTGTTGGAGAAAAGTTTGTGTTGATAACTGAATATGCGAAGAGACACGCTATGCTCTTGGTTATTTTTTCCTGTTCAGGAGGTGTAACTGCTAGTTTTGCTATGCTCGGAGATATTAATATTGCAGAGCCAGGGGCGATAATTGGGTTTACTGGAAGAAGAGTAATTGAACAAACTATAAGAAAAGAGCTTCCTGCAAACTTTCAGATTGCAGAATTTCAAATGGAGAGAGGATTTTTAGATGCTATTATTCTGAGAGCAGAGTTGAGGAGATTTTTAAACGAAATGATTTGCTCCTATTTAGCAAATAGCAGAGTAGGTGAGACGGAAGATGATTAACAAAAATAATTAGAAAAAGATTGAAGCAGTGAGAGAAATTGATTGGCCAAATGCAGGATACTTCATTTGTCATTGTTTTGATTATTTTACTGAATTGAAAGGTGATCGAACATATAAAGATGATCAGGCTGTTATAGGTGGAATTGGTCGTATTAATGAACAGTTTTTCACAATTGTGGGAATTCATAGAGGAAAAAATATAAAGGAAAATGTATCTTACAATTTTGGAATGCCTCATCCAGAAGGGTGCAGAAAATCATTACGTTTGATTAGGCAAGCGGAAAAATTTAAACGACCAATGATTTGCTTAGTTGATACTCATGGTGCAAGCTGTGATAGTGATTCAGAGGAAAGAGGGATAGCAGAAGCAATTGCACGTAACTTATTTGAACTTTCTTCTGTGGGAGTACCAGTATTGTCAATAATCATTGGTTCTGGAAATAGTGGAGGTGCGCTAGCTTTAGTAATAGCAAATAAAGTTTGGATTGCAGAGGATGCTTATTATTCTGTAATATCACCAGAAGGTTTCGCTTATATCGTTTGGAAAGACAGCGATCTAAAGAAAAAAGCAAGTGAAATAGTTGGAAAAATTATTCCTATATTTTCAGATGGGGAGAGAAACTCTTCCAACTTCGCTTACTTAAGAGAAAAACTAATATTATTTGCTAATGAATATCTTTCTTTATCTGAGCAAGAAATTATAAATCAGCGCTACTTGCGTTATCGAAAATTTTAAATACAATTACGGGGGGATATTTAATGTTCAAAGAAATATTAAATGGGAAGATTCATAGAGCTACTGTGACAGATGCAAACTTATCTTATATTGGAAGCATTACAATCGCTAGAGATTTGATGGAATTAGCTAACATTGAAATTAATGAAAAAGTACAGATTGTAAATAATAATAATGGTGAACGATTTGAAACATATACGATTGAGGGGAAAAGTGGTTCTGGCGTTATTTGTCTGAATGGAGCAGCTGCTAGAAAGGTTCAAATCGGAGATGAAATTATTATTTTATCATATTGCATGCTTGAAAAAAATGAAATAATTTCTCATACACCTAATATTGTCTTTTTAAATAAAAAAAATGAAGTTATAGAAAAATAATAGACGAATAGTCTTGTCAAAGTTTTATCTATTCTTTAGACATGAAACTAAAAAAGATTATTTGTCAACTAATTAGTATTAAATTAATTAGTAATGAGCGTCAGTGTGTGTTAATATGTATAGTATAAATAAGACTTAGATTGAATTGCTCAGATGAATTAGAAATAGAATATAGTAGAACTTAATGTACTATGTATTCCTGTTTTATGATTTAGTTCGCAGAATGTTAGTGAAATCCCGGTCATTTTTTAATCTTCATTACTTTTTATCACTCAGATATTAGAGTGATGATTTTTTTATAAGTTCGGTCTGATTTATACTTCAAGTAAGAATAATTATCTTAGTCGAATAGAAAGCGTTATATAATTTAATGTAAGCGTTTTTTAACGTGGGAAGATTTGTCAGTATATTAAGTACTTAAAAAATATGTTATATCCGATTATTTTCTAGTAGTTTTTCTTATAATACATATTGCGTTTAGGCTCATATCTCTCCATGGACTTAGTTAGACTTAACTAAATAATAGTGGAGATAACGCTTGCCTTGTTTGACTATAGGTGTGTTTCCGTATTCAGAGTTACTTAATTGATTTAGTCATTAATGAAAACCAGCATGTTTCGCTAACTTGGTTTTATCGGAAAAACGGTTAAAGAATCAATTTCAGGGAGTAAATCAGCGATATAAAAAGGATTGCTTCATGGAATGCTGGTTAAATATTGATATTCAGGGAATATAACGACTAAATCATCAATGGTTTTGTACAAATACCTAATTAGTTTATCTAGACTTTGTATTTTTTTGCTAAAAAACACTTAAGCCAAGGTCTACGAGTCCTGATAAACCTATCCTAAACGATAAGAACTATGAATGGGTCAAAATATCTTTCGCAATTTCTTCGGGATTTCGCCAATTTAATTATTTTCAAATGATACTTCTTTTGGCACAGGTAATGTTGGATTGTCTGTCATAAAGCGAACATCTAATTTCTCGGAACTAACATCTAAACCGACAAAAAGTTTGCTGTGAAAGGATCTTATCATTATTTACTCGGAATTTGCATAGGTACTGTAAGATACCTCGAAATTGCGTTGCTTAACGACAGCTTTGCTCGAATTCATTGAGTTTCTCTCATTAGGATAGCCGCCTAATCTCTACTAGAGGTGGACTCGGCTAATTTGTTGGAGGCTATACCAATGATCTAGGCAAACTTTTTATCGCAGACTAGCTACAAGGAGAGCTAACATCTTCTCGTAAGTTTTTTCTAAGACTTGTTATTCAGGAATGTTACACAGTATCTAAGTAAAAACCGTTATTTTTATTAAAAAAATTGGGGGATAGCCCATAGGATAGAATGAAGGGATAAGCATTCTCTCAAAATATATATTACGAGGAGAAAGTACTTGGTGGATAAGCGAAAGAAAGTTGGAATTGGTTTGAAATGGTTGGTTACCATATCATATATTGTTATTTACTCAGCATTTATGGAAAAAGAAATGAGCTTCCTAAGTTTACTATGCAGTATATATATCATTTTTTTAGGAAGTTTTGTCTATATAAAGCTCCCCCAAAAACTATATTCATTATCTTTTTTTTCATTAACTTTCTATTTGGGTTGGACAGTGTTATTGGTTTACTCGGATATATGGGTTCTAAAGCTAGTAGGACTATTTCTTTTATGTTGCCATCCATTAACCCTTTATCTGTTTTTGTATTCCTTTATACATATAGATGATAAGAAAAAACTTAATAAAAATCGTATTCTTCTATGTTGTGTTTCACTATACAGCTATTTGGCTCTGTTACTTGATTTTTATGTAGGACCTACTTTGATCTTGTTAATGATTTCGTCAATTACTGTCAATTATTTAACAATTATTAAAGAAAAGAAATTTTTTTTTAGTGCACTAAAATATAAAGTTTTGATTACTTCATTACTACTCTCTTTTGTACTACTTATCTTATTTTATTTTATATGCCTGCTTTCCCCAGAGTTATCTTTTTATAACTGGGATAAAATTACCATACTAGTTACTATTTTACCAACTGGTGTAGTTTATATTCTCGTTAAGGAAAGAGAGATTATATTATCTGAAAAATTTCTGTTAGTGTTTTGTATCTTATTGTATAGTTCATTTTTCTTCTTAATTCTAGAAGTAATTGGTATTGTTCTCTGGAAAAGTTTCATTTTGACTATTCTTTTTACCCTAGTATGTTATTTGACTCATCTATCAATAAATGCAATACGTTCAAATAAAGTAAAACAATTAAAAAATAATTTTAGGAATTTAAACAACGAAAAGTTAGAAGTACTAGATCAAGTTACATACTCGCAATTTCTCAATAATGTATCTGAATTATTGCTCGACAAATTAGAAGAATTAACTGCGAGCCAAAGACTAGCTGTATTTGTTGAATCAAAAGAAGGGTGTTATTTGCTATGTCAAAAAGGCGAAGCAGTTTTTAATTCACTAAAAAAAGAGATTCATTTACTAAAAAAACAAAAACAAAAAATTAAGTTTCGAAAAAAAGAATATACCTGTATACCCATAATAATCTCTGGATATACAGTTTGGATTTTCTTTGAAAACAATGACAATGATATTGATTTGAAATCTATATATAAAACTGTAGAACAACATGGAACCTTGATAATTACCGTAAGATTACTTCACTTAAATAGCAAAAGTTATGTGAAAGATCCAATAGAGGTCTGTCAATTGTTAAGAATCAAGCTATTTAATAGTATGGAGATTGAGAAGAAAAATTACGCTAATTATCTTCACGATAACATACTCCAGTCTGTTATTGGACTCCATACTTTAATATCAAATTTGTCAGGAGATGTCATGGTTATGGATTTAATTAATGAGGAGTTTTCAAAATTAGTTAGTTCCATACGTTCTGAAATCTTTAACACGTATCCATCAACGCTTTACCATCTTACTTTTAAAGAAAACTTACAAATATTAATTGATGATTTTAACAAAAAATATCCGAATACAGAGTTTACATTGGATTATAGTATTGAGGAAATAATACCACAGCATGTTATTGCTCCACTATATCGGATCGTGAAAGAGTTAAATGAAAATATTGGAAAACATGCAGATGCTGAAATAGGAAAAGTAACAGTTGAAATAGACAACGCTGAGATTCAGTTGATAGTAGAAGACGACGGAGTAGGGGTTGGCAATATTTTAGAGTTTGAAAAATCGTTAATTCAGACGAATGATCACATCGGCCTACTTTCGATAAAAAATGACATTAATTGGCTGAATGGTTCATTTAAGATGTTGTCTTTACCAGGTCCAAACAGCGGTACGAAAGTTTGGGTCACTATTCCTTGTATGAAGGGAGAGCAATATGAAAATATTACTAGTTGATGACCATAAATTGATTGGGAAAAGTCTCGAGATGACTTTAAAAAACTATGCAGATGTTAAAGAGTTTAGATATATTTCAGATCCAATCACGGTTTTTGAAATGATTGAAACATATCGACCATCGATAATTTTGATGGATATTCACATGGGTATGTTCAATGGCTTGGAATTGGGAGAAGAAGTGTTGAGAAAAACAAAAACAAAATTAGTTTTTTTATCTGGATTTGATTTAGCAGAGTATAGAGATAAAGCAATTGGTATCGGAGCTAATGGCTTTTTAGACAAACATATAGCGGTTGACTCTTTGATTGAGAATTTGAAAAAAATAAGCTATGAAGACAAAAAAATATTTCCTCAAACAAGTAGACATGATTTAAAGCACAACCTAATTACTCCTCGAGAAAAAGAAGTATTAAGAATTTTATCGCAAGGAGTAAAACAATCAGCAATAGCTTCCAAAATGAATATCACTGACCGAACTCTTCGTAACTATGTTTATTCCATCAATGAAAAGTTAGAAACAAATTCTGCAATTGCTTCAGTTGTTAAAGCAATTGAACTGGGTATTATAAATGTACGCCTTCAATAATAAATTTTGTTGGAATAAACAGAATTTAGTGTGTTGTATTCTTATAACAAATTTATTATTGTAATTTCAGATTATCTGTTAGAAGTAGATATTCAGAGAATTACAACTTTAAATTGTACTAATGTAGTAACTTCTTTTTTTGGACATTAAAAGAAGCCTATGGCAAGTTCCTCGGAGTAAGGCTAGATTTTAGCTATATGAAAAATTAATCAATGGAACTTCATTGAAGCTACCAAAATCAGTTAGTAACTTTATTGCTGATACCTGAAAAACTAATAAAAAACTAGTATATTTTGTTTCTGGCAGTTCAGGTAATAAAAAAAGTTAAAAATTTTTCAGGCTAAAAAAGCGAATTTACCAAAAAGCGCACTTTTTGGTTCCTATGAAACGAAAAAGTACGTACTATACAGCATGTACGGCACGGTATATGATGATATCAGAAAACGTTAAAGGAGCGAATCAAATGATTACATCACTAGCAGATACAGTAACATTAAACAACGGCACTAAAATTCCAGGAATGGGTCTCGGGGTATTCCAAATACCAGATGAAGAGACAGCAAAAGTGGTCGAAGAAGGGATTATCAATGGTTATCGTTTAATCGATACAGCGCAAATCTATGGCAATGAATCTGGCACAGGAGCGGGAATTAAAGCAGGCTTAGCGGCAACTGGTTTGAACCGTGAGGACTTATTTGTTACCTCGAAAGTTTGGAACGCGCATATTTCCTATGATGAAACAATTCAAGCTTTCAATGATAGTTTGGAACGTTTAGGTTTAGATTATTTAGATTTGTATTTAATTCATTGGCCAGGAAATAATTCTTACAAAGAATCATGGCAAGCTTTAGAAACTTTATATGCTGAAGGAAAAGTGAAAGCAATTGGTGTCAGCAACTTCCAAGTTCATCATTTAGAAGATTTACTTTCTTATGCAAAAGTTGTTCCGGTAATTAACCAAGTGGAACTACATCCAAAATTGGATCAAAAAGAAGTGCGTGATTTCTGTGAAAAACATGATATCAAAGTCCAAGCTTGGTCACCATTGATGCAAGGCCAATTATTATCTAATGAAACCATTTTGGCGATTGCTGAGAACCATAATAAATCAGCAGCCCAAGTGATTTTACGTTGGGATATTCAACAAGATATCTTATTAGCGGTGAAATCTGTCCACAAAGAACGGATGATTAGCAATGCAGCGGTCTTTGATTTTGAACTAAGTGCAGATGAAATGGCACAAATTAACCAATTGAATGAATCGTTACGTGTGGGACCAGATCCAGACACGTTTGATTTCTAAAAATTAATTAGGAGGAGATACAATGAGTGAAGCAGTTAAAGGTTTTTCAGTAGTCAACCACGTGGGGATTACAGTCAGTAATTTGGATGAATCAGTAAAGTTTTATGAAGCATTAACAGGAACAAAAATCGCAAATCGTGATGAAATTGGTGGAAAACGGATGGCCCAAACACAAGGGTTAGATGATACATTAATCAAGTATGCCAATGTGCATCTAGAAAACATCAATATTGATTTATTAGAATATGTTAAACCAAAATCAGAAAAAGCTTCTTATTCCAACGAACAAATTAGTGCAATGCATATGTGTTTCGAAGTGGAAGATATTGATGCAGCTGTTGCACGTTTAAGAGCGATTGGCGTAGAACCTGATGGAGAGCCGATTACATTCCAAGAAGAAGACGGCTTGAAGAGCGGTTTTGGTACAGGGGTTGCTTACTTTACCGATCCAGATGGTACAAATTTAGAATTGATTGCTCCTAAAGGTCCATTTACACGAAATTAAGTTAAAAGACTTTCAAACAAACATCAAAAAGACCCCCTCATTCTAGTATCACTAACTAGAATGGGGGCTCTTTTTATTTTTTGAGACAGAAGTCGCTAAAGAAAAGATATTCCAAATCCGTAATTGATGGTATACTAAAACGTAACAAATAAAGGAGGAAGACAATTGATTCTTAGCGTCTTAACAGTTATTTATTTTATTAATGCAATTATTGCGGGAATTACCATTTTGTTAAAACCTCGAGATGTAGCAGCAATTTGGGCATGGCTACTCGTACTGATTGCTCTACCCGTTTTTGGTTTTTTCTTATATTTATTCTTTGGTCGAGGTTTAACCGACAAAAAGAAATTTTATTTGCAACAAAGTGATTTACGGGAATTAGAGAATTTCCAGAATTTCCAAGAAGAAAGTTTTGAACTTTATAGTCAAAAGATGCCGACGGAGGAGCAACAACAGTTTACAGACTTTTTTTCCTCGTTAAATAGGATGCCTCTGACTAAGAAAAATGATGTTGAAATTTTTACGGATGGTACGGAAAAATTCAATGCGTTGATGGCGGATATAAAAAAAGCTCAGCACTCCATTCATATTGAATATTATGCCTTTGTAACGGATCATATCGGCACCAAAATTTTGAACTTATTAGAAGAAAAGGCGGCTGAAGGGGTTGAAGTGCGGTTGCTTTACGATGCCTTTGGCTCAAAGGGCACCAAGGTTCATCATTTGAATGAATTGAAAAAAAACGGCGGTTTTGTCCAAACATTTATTACTTCTCAAAAAGCACTTTTGAAGTTTCGTTTGAATTATCATGATCACCGGAAAATTGTTGTTATTGACGGAAAAGTAGGCTACATTGGCGGCTTTAATGTTGCCGATCAATATGCTGGAACGACTAAAAAGTTTGGCTATTGGCGGGATACGCATTTACGGATTCAAGGGCCAGCAGCCTCATTACTGCAAATGCGTTTTTTAATGGATTGGAACGTCTCTTCCCCCGAGAAAAATCGTGTGGCGTATCAATTGGATTATTTCTTTAAACTTGAAGCATTGGTGCCAGAGGCAAATACATCCATTCAGATGATTGCCAGTGGTCCTAACAGTGACCGTGAACAAATTAAATTGGCCTTTATTAAATTGATTACTTCTGCCAAGAAAAGAGTCTGGATTCAAACGCCGTATTTAGTTCCTGATGATAGTGTCTTGGCTGCTTTAAAGGTTGCTGCGGCTTCAGGAGTAGATGTTAAAATTATGATTCCAGATAAGCCCGACCATCCGTTTATTTATCGAGCAACACAGTATTATGGCCGCTTATTGATGAAAGAAAATATTGAAATTTTAATTTATAACGGTGGTTTCTTACATGCGAAAACAATGATTATGGATGATGAAGTCTGTACAGTTGGTTCAGCCAATCAAGATATCCGAAGTTACAAATTAAACTTTGAAGCAAATGCTGTGTTATATGATAAAAAAATCATTGATCAATTAGAAGCAATTTTCTTAGAAGATCGAAAAAAATGTACAACAATGACACCAGAAGTTGTTCGAGACATGTCCAAATGGTTGATTTTTAAACAACAAATTTCACGATTGTTTTCCCCAATTCTTTAAAACTGTTTTTCACAAAATGACGAACTTCTGATCCGAAGTTCGTCATTTTTCTTCGGGAATTTTATAAAAGTATAGAAAATCACAAAAAAAGTCAAAAAAATTTTAAAGAATATTTTTTAAATTTTTTCGTTATTTTTTTATCTTTAGTTGCTGTTAAAATAAATAAATCTTATTGTTAATTCGTTATTTTATTTTTGTGAAAAAGGGATATCTTTTATAAAAGTAAAAAAAATTAAGCAAAGAGTGTTGACAAAAAAAACGAAAAGGAATATGCTACATGTACAAGTTAAATACAAAGCAATGACAGAAAAGCAGTAGAGAAATAACCACTGTTACAGAAAGCTAGTGGCGCTGGAAACTAGTACACGTTATTTATCGAATTACATTCTTGAGCTTCTGCCTACAGGGCACGGGTAACAGCGTTATTTGTTAAGAGGTATATAGTATTTTAAATAAATTAAACTATGTATAAATTTGGGTGGTACCACGAGAAATTCGTCCCTAAGTCGTTTCGACGGCTTAGGGATTTTTTGTATTCTTTTTTTGAATACGTGGCAGACCAAAGAAAATTTCGTGAACCCGTGTATACATAGAAATAAACACGGAATATCGTGTAAAAACAAGTGTGTTAATCGTTTGTTTCGTTAAATGAACGATTTCCTATAAAGAGATAATTATAAATATGGAGGGTGATAACATGAATATCATTGACGAGCTAGCATGGCGTGATGCAATCAATCAACAAACAAACGAAGAAGGACTAAGAGAACTTACAGAAAATACGAGCATTTCGCTATATTGCGGTGTCGATCCAACTGGAGATAGCATGCATATTGGACATTTAATTCCTTTTATGATGATGAAACGATTCCAATTAGCAGGTCATCACCCATACATTTTAATTGGTGGCGGAACTGGAACAATTGGTGACCCAAGTGGACGAACAACTGAACGTGTTTTACAAACGATGGAAGCTGTGCAACATAATGTGGACAGTCTTTCAAACCAAATGAAAAAATTATTTGGTAAAGATGCTGAGGTAACAATGGTGAACAACTACGATTGGTTATCAGAACTATCTTTATTAGATTTTTTAAGAGATTACGGGAAAAACTTTAATGTCAACACGATGTTGGCAAAAGACATTGTCGCTAGTCGTTTAGAAAGTGGCATTTCCTTTACAGAATTCACATACCAAATTCTTCAATCAATTGACTTTTACACATTGCATAAAAAACATAATATTCAATTGCAAATTGGTGGCGCTGATCAATGGGGCAATATCACTGCAGGATTAGATTTGATTCGTAAAAAAGAAGGACCAGAAGCCAAAGTATTCGGGTTAACCATTCCTTTAATGCTAAAAGCAGATGGTACAAAATTTGGGAAAACAGCGGGTGGCGCTATCTGGTTAGATCCTAAGAAAACCTCACCATTTGAATTCTACCAATTCTGGTTAAACCAAGATGATCGTGATGTCATCAAATACTTGAAATTCTTTACTTTCTTAGATAAAGAAGAAATCGATGCGTTAGCTGAAAAAGTTGAAAAAGAACCAGGTAAACGTGAAGCACAAAGACGCTTAGCTGAAGAAGTGACACGATTTGTTCACGATGATGCAGCATTAGAAGAAGCGCAAAAAATTTCAGAAGCTCTTTTCTCAGGCAATATTAAAGACTTAACGATTGAGGAAATCGAGCAAGGGTTAGAACATGTGCCAACTGTTGAAATTACCAAAGATGCTAAAAACATCGTAGATTGGTTAGTTGACACAGAAATCGAACCATCAAAACGTCAAGCTCGCGAAGATGTGAGCGGAGGAGCTATAAGTATTAACGGTGACCGAGTTACCGATTTAGATTTTGCAGTCGATCCAACACAACATTTCGATGGAAAATTCGTTGTTGTACGGAAAGGGAAGAAAAATTACTTTTTAGCAAAAGTAATGGATTAGAAATTGATAATAATTTCACGAAGAGAAGACGTGTGATTATTTGATCAAAGTTAAAATTCTATTTCTCCTTACAGGTAGTGGTGAAACCGTTAATACACCTAACAAGAGTGGGATTGTACACACAATCCCACTCTTATTTTTTTATATAATGGTTCTGACAAGACACCTTGTGAAAAAATTATAAAATTAAAGAGCTATGATAACCATTGTTATTTTTCTTCTTTACACTTTAGCCGTTTGGGTGTAAGTTGTGAATGCAAAATCTAATTCATTAAAATTTGTAAGGAGGAATTTTCGTATGAAAAACGAAAAATTAGCAAAAGGCGAAATGAACCTTAATGCACTATTCATTGGGGACAAAGCCGAAAACGGACAATTATATAAAGACTTGTTGATCGACTTAGTAGATGAACATTTAGGATGGCGTCAAAACTACATGCCACAAGACATGCCAGTTATCTCTTCTCAAGAACGCACATCTGAAAGCTACGAAAAAACTGTCAACCATATGAAAGATGTATTGAATGAAATCTCTTCTCGCATGCGTACACATTCAGTTCCATGGCATACAGCAGGTAGATATTGGGGACATATGAACTCAGAAACATTAATGCCTTCTCTATTAGCTTACAACTTTGCAATGCTATGGAACGGGAACAACGTTGCCTATGAATCTTCTCCAGCAACTTCTCAAATGGAAGAAGAAGTAGGACATGAATTTGCTCACTTAATGAGCTACAAAAATGGTTGGGGACACATCGTTGCTGATGGTTCTTTAGCTAACTTAGAAGGCTTATGGTATGCCCGTAACATTAAATCATTACCATTTGCTATGAAAGAAGTAAAACCAGAATTAGTTGCTGGCAAATCAGATTGGGAACTATTGAACATGCCAACAAAAGAAATTATGGACTTATTAGAATCAGCTGAAGATGAAATTGATGAAATCAAAGCTCATTCAGCTCGTTCAGGTAAACATTTACAAGAAATCGGTAAATGGTTAGTTCCACAAACTAAACACTATTCTTGGTTAAAAGCTGCTGATATTATCGGTATCGGTTTAGATCAAGTTATCCCAGTACCAGTTGACCATAACTACCGTATGGATATCAACGAATTAGAAAAAATCGTTCGTGGCTTAGCAGAAGAACAAATTCCAGTGCTAGGTGTTGTCGGTGTAGTTGGTTCTACTGAAGAAGGTGCCGTTGACTCAATCGATAAAATTATTGCTTTACGCGATGAATTAATGAAAGACGGTATTTACTATTATGTACACGTTGATGCTGCTTATGGTGGTTATGGACGTGCCATCTTCTTAGACGAAGACAACAACTTCATCCCTTACGAAGATTTACAAGATGTTCACGAAGAATACGGTGTCTTCAAAGAGAAAAAAGAACACATTTCAAGAGAAGTGTATGATGCATATAAAGCAATCGAATTAGCAGAATCAGTAACAATTGACCCTCATAAAATGGGTTATATCCCTTATTCAGCTGGTGGTATCGTTATCCAAGATATCCGTATGCGCGACGTTATTTCTTACTTCGCAACTTACGTATTTGAAAAAGGTGCCGATATTCCTGCGTTACTAGGTGCTTATATCCTTGAAGGTTCAAAAGCTGGTGCAACAGCTGCTTCTGTATGGGCTGCACATCACGTTTTACCTTTAAACGTTGCAGGTTATGGTAAATTAATTGGTGCTTCAATTGAAGGATCACATCATTTCTATAACTTCTTGAATGATTTAACATTCAAAGTTGGCGACAAAGAAATCGAAGTCCACACATTAACTCATCCAGACTTCAACATGGTTGACTATGTGTTTAAAGAAAAAGGCAACGATGATTTAGTAGCAATGAACAAATTAAACCATGATGTATATGACTATGCATCATACGTTAAAGGAAATATTTACAACAACGAATTCATTACTTCACATACTGACTTTGCTATTCCAGATTATGGCAACAGCCCATTAAAATTTGTAAACAGCTTAGGATTTAGTGACGAAGAATGGAACCGTGCAGGTAAAGTAACTGTGTTACGTGCTGCTGTAATGACTCCATACATGAACGATAAAGAAGAATTTGATGTTTACGCTCCTAAGATTCAAGCTGCTTTACAAGAAAAATTAGAACAAATTTACGACGTAAAATAATTGAATCTTAAACGGAAAAAAGAAATGGTAACCGAATGAGGGAACGTTCGTCTGATTGATTTATTTAAGAGATAAATCAATCAGATGGCTAACCTCTTAACCAATTCTTTGTCTGGGTAAGAGGCAGTCGAATGACTGTTTTACTCAGCGTATAACAGTCATTCATGCTCCTTATCCAAAATCTTATAAGGAGTGTACAAAATTGGATAAACAACAAGTTAAAAAAATTGAATTAGGTACTTTTATCGGTTTAACAATGGCATTGTGTGCAACTGTACGTAGTATCCCAACACTTGCTGCTGTTGGTTGGACATTAATTTCTTACACAATTTTCGCGGTCTTATTCTTTGCTGGTCCAATCGCATTGATATCTGGTGAATTATCTACGATGCTTCCTCAAGAAGGTGGCCCTCAACTTTGGGTTAAAACTGCCTTAGGTAGCAAATGGGGTTTTGTTGTCGCTTGGTTACTATGGGTGCAAATGTTCCCAGGAATGGTAATGGTTGCTTCTACATTAGGCCCTTTGCTAGGTAATACATTTGGTAATGTTCATTTAGGTGAAAATCATTGGTTCGTATTAGGTTGTATCTTAGTGATTTACTGGATTATTACAATCTTGAACTTGAAATTTGACATGGCGAAAGTTGGCGGAAATATTGGTGTTTGGCTAGGTGTTTACATCCCAGTATTAGTTATGTTTGTTTTAGGTCTTCTTTCAATGATTAAAGTAGGCTTAACACCTGGCGGCTATTTAGGTGCCTTCTCTTGGTCAAAAGTTTTACCAAACTTAGAAAATATGGACACATTTAAATATCTAGCAGGGATTGCGTTTATCTTTGTTGGGATTGAAATGTCTTCTGTTTATATTCCTCGTTTGAAAGATGCAACAAAAAATTATACAAAAGGCGTTTTCATTTCATTAATTGGTTTAGTTTTATTAAACGTTATTAATGCAATGTTTGTTGCTAATATTGTTCCAAATGGCAAAATGGAATTGTCTAACATTACACAACCAATTTTGCTTTATTGTGACGTTTTAGGTTTACCAACAATTATTGGTAATATCTTTAGTTTCATGGTCTTCTTAGGTGTGTTATTACAATTATCTGCTTGGGTTACTGGACCATCAAAAACAATTATTCAAGTTGCTCGTGATGGCTTATTGCCACCAAAATTTGGTTTCCATCGCGAAAATAAATATGGCGTTTCTCGTAACGTTGTGTTAACACAATCTGTAGTTATCTCATTATTCGCTTTACTTTATGGGGTAATGGATGATGTCAACGCTGTATTCTTAACTTTAACAAATGCAACAACAATTATTTATAGTATTGTGTATGTATTGATTGCGATTTCCCTAATTAAATTACGTAAATCTCAACCAGATACACTACGTCCTTACCGAATTGGTAAAAAAGGTAATGGCTTAGCTTATTTAGTGGCAGCAATGTTAATTTTTAGTGTTATCATTGTTATTTTCGCCACATTAGGTACAACAACCGTGACTGATGCAGTCTTAGTTGCATTAATCACTATTGTTATGTTTGTGATTCCGTTAATCATTAATCGCTTTAAAAAAGCAAGTTGGGCAACGGAAGTAAAAGAAGATTTAGGTGAATAAAAAGGCTAGCAATTATTTTGCTGAGTGCCTCTTCACCTGATGACTATAGTAAATTGTCGTTTGGAAACTGAAGCAAGTTCGATTATTGCTTCAGTTTTCGCTTTCCATAAAAGGAGGTTTTCATATGAAATCAACGAAACCCACTGTTTCGTTCGCTGAAAGTTTAGGCATTTTGATTGCCTTGTTAGCGATTCTCGGGTACTTAATTATTGGTCAAAAATTAACCCCTCACATACCGATTCTTTTTGTATTCATGTTGTTGTTGCTTTATGGCAAATGGAAAGGATTTTCTTGGGATGAAATCCACGAAGGCATTGTGGAAGGGATTAAACCAGGGATCATTCCGATTATTATTTTCTTGCTGATAGGTGTCTTAGTTGCTACTTGGATCTTATCTGGGACGATTCCAACAATTATGGTCTATGGTTTTAAAATTATCTCAGTGAAGTTCTTCTTACCAACCGTTTTTGTGGTCTGTGCACTAGTTGGTGTGACGGTAGGGAGCTCCTTTACGACTGTTTCAACTATGGGGATTGCCTTTCTAGGTATTGGACATATTCTTGGATTCGACAATGCGATGACAGCTGGTGCAGTTGTTTCAGGTGCCTTTTTAGGGAACAACATTTCACCGTTATCTGATACAACAAACTTAGCTGCTGGAATTGGTGGCGTGAACCTTTTTGAACATATACTAAACATGATGTACACTGTTATTCCGGCGTTTATTATTTCGATTGTCGGCTATATCTTCTTGGGGCATCAATCTGGTTCGGCGGATTTACAATCGGTTGATGCAATGGTCCAAACGTTACATCAAGGATTCTGGATTTCACCGATTACATTGTTGCCAGTAGCGGTTTTATTCTTATTCGCCTGGAAAAAGGTACCGGCTATTCCAACGTTACTAGTCGGCTCTACAGTGGCGGTCATCTTAGCTTTTATAAATGATCATCACCTAAGTTTAGCGAAAGTTTCTACCATTTTAATGAGTGGTTATGTGGCAGATACAGGGGACCAAAGTATTGATACACTTTTATCTCGTGGTGGGATTGAAAGCATGTTAGGTTCTGCTGCGTTGATTATTTTGGCATTAGGTTTGGGCGGCTTGTTGATTAAGTTTAACATCGTGGCTACTTTAATTGATAAAATTAAAGGCTATGTGAATAATCCAGCTAAATTAATCGCTTTAACTGCTTTAAGTTCTGTGGGAATTAACTTACTAGTTGGCGAACAATATTTGTCAATTATTTTACCAGGGGAAACATTTAAATCCTCATTTACTCGTTTAGGTATTGATAAAAAATATTTAACTCGTACTTTGGCAGATGCTGGGGCGGCAGTCAACTCGTTAATTCCTTGGGGAGTTAGTGGTACCTTCATTATGGGAACGTTAAAAGTTGGTGCACTAGAATACTTACCATATGCCTTTTTCCCATTGCTTTGTCCTATTATCACTGTCATTTTGGGGATATTCTTAAAAAAACAACAAGGGGAAAACAAAAAAGCACCAGGGACTAACGTTGAATTGTGAGTTTTTTCAGATAATTAAACAATTGGTTACGATTGAACCTCAGTGTATCTACTGATTGGTTCAATCGTTTTTTCGTCACAGATTTTTTACAATTCTTCATATAATCTTTGAAGCTCCTTAAAGGCAATTTAATTATTCTAAGTTATGATACAAAGGATCAATCAAATAGGTGGATGAACGTGGTGTTAAACTCATAGAGACTAACAGTAGTTTATTCTTGCTCAATGTTGAGGTGTAGGTTCGAATCCTACCGTCCACTTTCTGTTATTTAAACCAACTAGAACGAAACACAAACAAGTGACGGATACAAATGATTAAGGTACAATAAGGGTAGGGAAAACAAGGAGGAATTCTTATGAAAAAGATAGGGCTTATTTCTAGTGCTTTTCTTTTAACCCTTGCTTTAGCAGCATGTGGCGGCGGAAAAAGTACAGAAAATACGGATAGTCGTTCCAGTGCTGCGGAAAGTACCACAGTCGAGAGTACAAAAGCATCTGCTACAAAAGAATCAAGTAGCAAAGCAGCAACGAAATCTAGTGATGCGAAACCGTCAGGAACAACGACAGCTGATTCGAAAGCAACAGCTTCTTCTACGAAGGAAGCGGCAAATAATGGCTCAGCAGAGAAGCAATCATCAGCGAAAAATGCGAATCCAGATGACCAAGCCAACCAAGTGCTTAACCAGCTAGCAAACATGTTTCCTGGTCAAGGCTTACCGCAGGCAATTTTAACGAGTCAAACGAATAACTTTTTAACTGCAGCGACAACATCACAAGCGGATCAAAACAATTTCCGTGTTTTATATTATGCAGAAAAAGAAGCGATTCCAGTGAATGATGCACGTGTCAATCAGTTAACGCCAATTAGTTCTTTTGAGAAAAAAACATATGGCTCTGATGCCGAAGCAAAAAATGCAGTGAACCAAATCATTGACAATGGCGGTCAGCCAGTAGATTTAGGTTACAATATTACTGGGTATAAACAAGGGGCGGCAGGTTCTAGTTACTTATCTTGGCAAGAAGGCAATTGGAGTTTAGTCGTACGGGCCTCAAATATCAATGGTGAATCGCCTGATGATTTAGCGAAAAATGTTGTCAACATTTTGGAACAAGAAACATTACCAGCACCGAATACCGTTGGTCAAATCACACTGAACGTGGCAGGAACCACTGACTATAATCGAAACTCAGTAGTTTGGCAAGCCGGTACAGTCGTTTACTCTGTCCATCATTTTGACCCAATTCAAGCAGTGAAGATGGCAACATCAATGTAATTAATA